>OKVA01000820.1_pt1 | contig 8721 bp, 8 predicted proteins | sample 1606741 | NCBI WGS metagenome assembly OKVA01 (sample SAMEA3882528, study PRJEB24775) | human gut metagenome | biome: human-associated habitat; feature: intestine environment; material: feces | place: Netherlands | collected 2009/2010 | reverse complement strand
ATAGGGAATCCAACAAAGATGGTGTCGTATTCGTCCATGTTATCACGCTTGGCAACGATGGCAGGGCGAGAGGTAGGATCGCTCATTTCGATGGTGCTGCGGGATTTCTTATCCATCCAGTTCAGATCAGCTTTGGTATACGGAACTTCCGGCTGAATCTCAAAAATGTCTGCACCGATAGCATCAGCCAAATTTTCAGCAACCTTTGCAGTAACGCCGCTGGCAGAGAAGTAAGCAACAAGTCGTTTGCTTATGACAAATGCACTCCCTTGATTGATTTTTATAATTTAAGTATAGCACGTTGAATAGGGAGCATCAAGCAAGTCTAAGTGGACGAACGTGCTAATATTGCAAATAAAATGAGCAGAAAAGAAAATTCACATTGACTTTTGTGCTCGTTTAGAATACAATATAAGCACGAAAGTGAGGTGACGCTTATAATGAACATGAACAATTTGGCTCGAACACATGAGATTTTAACACCGCAGCTTGCAACAAAAGTAGGCTTAACGAAATTTGAATTTTATAAATATGTAAAGGCCAATGAATACGAACAAGTCGGGCATGGCGTATACGCAGCAAAAGATACTTGGATTGACGAATTAGAAATACTGCACCGCCGCTGCCCGATGGGAGTATTTTCTCATGATGAAGCGTTTTACTATTATGGACTGACAGATCGGGAACCGCTTGTTCATACACTCACGATTTATAGTGGATATAATGTTCACCGCTTGAAAGAGGATGGCTATAAGGTTTATACAGTAAAAAAAGAACTCCTTGATGTTGGCAAACGAACTGTAAAGAGTAATCAGGGAAATGAAATTCCCATGTACGATTTGGAACGGACAATTTGCGACTTGGTGCGGAGTAGAAGTTCCATAGAAGTGCAGGATTTCAATGCAGTATTAAAAACGTATGTCGGGAGAAAAGATAAAGACCTTAATAGACTGATGAAGTATGCAAAACTATTTCGAGTGGATAAGATCATCCGAAATTATATGGAGGTACTACTGTAAATGGGATTTACACCTGAACAGATAAAAGGGCGTATCAAGAGCGTTGCAAAACAGAACAATGCAGACGCAAGGACACTCATGCGAATCTATATGATGGAGCGTTTTCTGGAAAGGCTGACACAATCAGAATATCGGGATAACTTCATTATCAAAGGTGGAATACTGGTTACTGCAATGATTGGCGTTGCGCATCGTTCCACGATGGACATTGACACCAGCATGAAGAATCTAAATCTGTCTGCGGAGGATGCTCTGCGAGTTGTCAATCAGGTCAAAGATATTGACCTTGACGACGGTGTTTCTTTTGAGGTTAAAGACGTTTCCAATATTATGGATGAAATGGAGTATCCGGGAATCCGCGTTACCATGAACGCCAATGTGGGAAGATTGATTACGCCCTTGAAAATTGATATTTCCACGGGCGACGTGATTACCCCACGAGCAATCGAGTTTAATTATGACCTTTTACTTGAGGATCGTTCTATTAAGCTATGGTCTTATAATTTGGAAACTATACTAGCCGAGAAGTTGCAGACGGTTTTGGCGAGGGGTATCTTAAATACTCGAATGAGAGATTTTTACGATATACGGATGCTGGTTGATACATACGAAGATAAAGTCAATAAGGCTGTTTTGAAAGATGCTTTTGCGGCAACTTGCAAAAAGAGAGGAACGGATAATTTGCAGGAGCAGGCCGAGGAGATCGTCAAAATTATCGAAGCAGATGAACAGATTCAAGTGCTATGGAGAGCATATCAGAAGAAATACTCGTATGCAGCAGATATTGATTATGCCAGTGTAATAAGAGGTGTAAGAAAATTGATGGATTGGATTCGATAAGTAGCTACTGAAATAGCATTGAAAATAGAATAGTGAGTAAAGCCCTATAAGGCTCAGGTCGGTTCAGAACTGACTGAAAGCCTTGTAGGGCTTATTTTTTTTTTGCGATTTTTTCTAAAAATTTTTCGCCCCTATCTTGACATCAGGGGGATGTGTAGGAGATGGAGACGCACGCAATCAAAGCTGACATCTATTTTTTATTAAAGATGAAATATATTTTTACTGCTGCGTATCTTATAAAATATTACAGTAGGGAGAATGAGTGATTTTCATCTGTAGATTGACAGTGCACTGTATTTACAAATGTTTCTTTTGACTGCGTAATATTAATGAGAAAAATTTCTTTAGGAGAACACTTTAAATTCCCATGATTGTTTGATTGCTGAAGATATGCATTGAAAGCCTTGAATTTGCAGCTAAATAGTTTAGTTTTCTCAAATGTTGTACGGTTAATAGTATAAATTGTTATATCACTTTCGTTTATAACGATACTGTCACTGTTGACAGACGGATGCCATTGGAAATTTGCGGTGTCATCGTATTGAGCTGGATCGAATACAAAGGCCTCTGAATTATGAAAACCAGCGGGACGATTAGTTCTATTAAAATGTAGGGACAAGCATTGCTGAGGAGAAATACCAGAACATTCGAATTTTACAGTGACCCGATTACACATAGAATGAATGTTAACATACGAACATTGACAGGGAATATCATTACCGGAGACATCTTTGCAAGATACGGCGTAAGTTGTATTATTGCCTTTTGCGAGAATTGACCAAATCTGATAGAAGTCAAAATGAAAAATTGGATGAGAGGTTCGATTCATAGAATTTATAGTGTAACTAATCTTCTGCTCAGAAATTGGCATACGGTTTCCGTCAAATTCTGTATGCGCGGGGTCACCTGAAAATGAGTAGTCCGTTGAAATAGAACTTACAGAGAGATCGTTAAAAAGCTTTCGCTCCTCATGGCGTGTAAGAATCAGATATGTAATTGTACTTATTAAAGGTGTTTTTTTGATTTTGTAACTTCCATCAGGTGATATAACATAATTGTCAATATATAGGTGATCTAATTTCACAGAGTCCTTCTTATATAGGTAGAACGAAATACTAACAATTATAAGAAGAAAAAATAGCAATAGGCAGGAAAGACCTAACACAATGTCGTTTCGTGAAAAGGCAGCGAAGATACTCATGCAAGCACTGAAAACAGTAAGAACGTCCATGATGAGGTTGTGAAATCCGTATAGACGTAAAGATTTCTTTATCCGCTTGCATAAAAGGCTCGCTTTTGACATATAGACCACCTTATAATTTTCGACTTTGCTTATCTTACTGGTTGACATCGCTTCGTGATGATTTTGAAAACGCAGGAAGGAATAAAGAATAACTACTTATTATCTGGTATTTATATGGATTATTTCACATAGAGGAGAGACCGCGGTATGTATCTTCAAGTGCCTAAAGATACAATTGTATTTATTTCCGGCGTTCCAGGATCTGGGAAAACAACTGTTGCATATGAACTTTTCAAGAACTATTGTGATTTTCGAATTGTCGAGGAAACAGATATTATACGAGAGATTCTACGTGGATATAGAAAACATTTGGCTTTAATGGGAATATCCATTCCTGATGAAATTACACCGCATAATGTTTTCTTAGACTACGCTACAGCTTCACGGCAATGTGAGGTGATGATGAATTCTATTATTGCTATTGTACATCGCCAGCAAAGGAAAGAAATCCCAACAATTATTAATGGAGTCCATATTATTCCCGAAATTTTGTACGACAATATGCTGTTTTCATCGCATATTGCTTATGTTAATCTGTTTATAGAATCTGAAGACTTATTATGGACTCGGTTACGCAATAGGGATCCGCAAAAATATAAAAAAGAAGGGGTTCCCTTTTTATATCGAATGAATCTTGATTTACACAAGCAGACAAGTCTGCTGGCGAAAGCCCATCCCAATGTGCTTTCGCTGAACAATAGTAGACTTTCATCCGAGGAAACGCTCTTTGAAGTAGCAAAATTCCTTCGCACACTATTTTAAAACAAATTAGTAGATGCATCCCAAATAGCGCAAAACTTTTGAATACACTCTTTTCCTCGATCAGAGGATGCACTAAAAACCTCGAACTTTGAATCCGTCATAAATTGTGGATAACCATTTTTGTCAAAATGAGGTTTAGAATAAATAATACAGTTATCCAAACGAATAATAACTTCCTCTCTTCTGTTTTCATACATACGAAAACAATTTTTGATTACTTGGTTATCACCAATTTGGTTTTCTGCTCGCCGGATAGTTACTTTAAGTTCTTCTAAAAAGATATCCTGTTGCGAATGCGCATGCTTTACCTCCGCAGAATTGGGATTGAGAAAGAGACAACGAAAATCTATTCCAGACATATTACTATTTGTGGATTTTTCCTCTAGATAATCAAATAGCTCCCTAAAATTTCCTCCAAAAAGTTTCATATTTTTCCTGCCATATATCCATAAATATTTTCCCGTATATAAAAATGAATGGACAATGGTTTTCCACAAATCGTATGTTTCAAATCCATTTAAAAAGTATGCAGTCTTATCTCTATATATTGGGCTTTCAATATGAAAGGAATCATTTTCGATGAGAGCATCTACAAAATCCTCACATTGAACATCTACTTGTCGATATTTTTCTTTAACTGTTTCAATTCTCCTTGTAAAGTCCAAGAAAACTGCTTTTGTATACTTAGTATCGGTTATTCCAAGGCTGTTAATGATATCGGAATAAAATTCGTCTGAATTTGCACTTATTTCTCTCGCAATATTCATAGGGTTATCAATCCACGAATGCCAATTGGGATCATTATCAAAAAGAATCGGGATGACTGTTTTGTTAAGGCCGCATGCAAATCCAGCTTCATAAAGAAGCCAGGGGGATTTCTTATTTTCCTTTGTGAAGCAAAGAAGGAGCTTATCGCAATGTACAATTTGGTTAATAATCTTCTCCTGTACATGTTCACCTGCAGCGATACTGTCCTCCGATAAAAAGACATTTATGTCAGGAGCCATTTTTTCCAATAGGCTTTTGAGCTCAAAGGCTAAATCTCTGCTTTTGGCCTTTGACCAGCTTATAAATATTTTTGTCATACTTTATCATCCTTTCAAGTGTGTTTTCTTATTTTATTGAATCCCTATAATAAAGGATAATAAGTAGTTATCCTTTATTGTTTAACAGCAGTAAAATGTAGGAACAACACATCCCTACGTAAAAGTATGTATGATGGTGATTTGAAAAATAGGCAGTAATACAAAAGCTACAACAAAGGGTGGGGGAGCGTAAGCTAAAGTGACATGGACAAAGAACGAACCGAAAAAGCCGGATACTTATTTATAATTCTATTATACACTTGATTGCAATAAAATCTCAATAGGGAAAATAAAATTCGATTTTTAGGGTATTTCTCGGATGCATAGTTGTCAATAAGCGTTTTTGCTGCTCAAAGCTGGCATGAACATATCGTTCGGTTGTTTTGACAGAGCTATGACCCAAGATTTCTTTTACTTCGTAAATATTTCCGCACTGTTCCCAAAGATAAGTTGCGAACGAGTGCCGGAACATATGAGGAGTATAATGGGCTGCATCCGTGGGGGTATAACGGCAAATAATTCGCCGGACGGATTGTTCTGATAGGCGATGCTTATCTCGATTCAAAAAGAAATAAGGATCGAAACTTGAGATCGGTGCGCAGAGCGGAGTATGAAGCCAATGCACTTATTACTGGAGGCGAGGAAATATAAATGCAGCGCTCTTTACTGCCCTTGCCTTTGATTAGGACGACTTGATTCTGCAAATTCAAATTTTCACAAGTAATAGAACAAAGTTCTGAAACCCGGACACCGGTGGCAAACAGCAATTCCAAGACGGCAACATCCCTCATTGAGACGAAGTAATGATTATTCGATTGTGACTCGCGCAAGTCAGAATATGCCGCAGAGAAAATACGACTAAGGGTATAATTATCAATAGTACGAGGTAAAAGCCGTTCTTGTCGCAAATGAACTTGCAGCTTTTCAAAGGGACTGTGCTCAAGATATTCCTTATATATAAGGTATTGGTAAAACGATTTTATGGCAGCTATTTTTCGCTTCACAGTAGATGTTTTATACGTCTTTGCCAAATGCTCAATGTATAACTCTATGTGTGTGCTTGATACGCAGGCATCATAGGGAAAAAACCAAGAAAAGAACTGCATCAAATCAATACGATATGCTTTCAAGGTCTTATTGTTTAGATTTTTTTGATATTTGCAGTAACAGATGTAAGACTCAAGGTGACTTCTTTCAAGCATTAGAAATTCCTCATTTCTATATTGATGTGAAATAATTATACAATATTATATAGATAAGCGGAAAATATAAGGCGGTGAAAATAGTGAGATTATATTTGGTGTAATTGGTCTTTTGTGTTTTTATTTGACAAGCTATAAAATCAAAAGGAAAACACTACACAAAAGAGAAAAATTGAATTCAAGGAAATAGCAATTATAATGTATACTAAAACCCATCAATTGTACGTTCGACTAGCATGGGAACAAAAATGGACATCACAACCAACCATACGGCCGCAATAGCTTGAATAAGATTGTCGGGCAACCCAATAAGGATGTCCGGAAACCATACAAAAGCAGGTGCAACAAGACATCGTAACAAATAACCGACAAATTCGCCAATGCTGAACACACCTAAATAATCAATTGGCTTATACGGGTCCCGTTTACGCCGTGTGTAGCCATCGACATACATACGTTGTTCAATATACCAGCCTATTGCAAAAATTGCGACAGCACCCCAATATAATTTATCCATTTTTATCACCTATACCTGCAATCAGAACAAAACGACTCTCATAAAGAATGTTTTTCTCTACAGCTTTCTTACATAGAAAGCGCATACCCCCGTCCCATTACGGTTTTCAAATCATCCGGGCCTAAATCCAGTTTCTTCCGCAGCTTTGCGATATGCACATCAACCGTTCGCGTCTGAATTGGCACTGTGATATTCCATGCAGATGCCAGAAGAAAGTTTCGGGAGCAGATGCACCCGGAGTGGTCGAGCAGCGTAATGAATAGTTGATATTCTGTGGTCGTCAGGTGAATGCGGCAGCCTTGCCTTTGAACGGAGAAATCGCTTTCATCGATGGACAGATTTTTATAGTACTTCATCTGGAACACCTATCATGTCATAATCGTCAATAAGAGCCTGACCAATAGCCCATGCGAGGAAGAATGCTGTGCATACCAGAAAAATCGGAATCCACATTGCGTTGTAGCTTTCTCCGTTGGCGTTATAGCCTTGGTTTTGCCAGAGCGCTGCAGCATGGAATAGAGGATAGAATCCCAGCCACTCGATACCATTTTTCATTCCGGAAAGGCTCAGCAGCGCGGGCAGGCAATAGGCAACTGCACTGATAAAGAGCGCGGTCAGCAAATTCCCCAATTTCTGTCCAAGCCATAAGGTGATCCGGCTCATGCAGAGGCAGGCCGCGAAACGACAGATTAACCAGAAAATCAGCAAATCCGACAGGGTTATAAACTTGGGTACAGCCTGCAAGTCGGAGATACTCATTGCCGGTCCCAGCAAAGAGGGGAGGCCATAGTCGCGCAGAACCTGCCATAGATGAGGCAAAACCGTTCCGAAAGCTATTACTGCCGCAACCGCTGTGCTTTGCCGCAGCTTTGCTTTCACGGTGTATTTCCGGCCTAAAGGAGTAGATGCCAGAATTTCATCCATTCCACCCTTACGCTCCATCGCAAATAGACCGCTGAAGCACAGTGCGCACAGTAGCCCGGCCCACAGCGTGTCCTGCACGTCAGCGGTACCGCTGAAGCCGAACAACTTTTTGTAGCCGCTCTCGTACACCAGCCACGCGCCGGGGTGCTCCTTTAAGTAGTAGTTGATATTGTTTTGCACGACCTGCTGGTAAATATTGTACTTCTGCTGCAGTGCGCCGTAGGCCAGCATTGCCTCGTTGCTCAGCTCTCCGCGCGCCACGCGCCGCTGTACGGCCAGCATCGGGGCAAACTCCTCGCCCTGCGCGGTCAGCCAATCGCGGCTCTCTGCCGTCCACGGGCCGGAGATATGCTTCATGTAGTAGGCATAATAAATTTCGTCGGCGTCGATGTAGCTCTCGCTCGTCACGCCCTGATACACTCCGAACGCCAAGAACGCTGCCAGGAACACCGCTGCGCCGTTCAGCACAAACAGCTTGCGGCCCTCTTCCTTTATAATAGAGGTCGCTTTCGTCCTGCGCGTCAGCCCCAACACAAGGCCGCGCTTGGCGGCGGGCAGCAGCTGTGCGCGGGCGAATACCGTGCAGAACGCCGCAGCGAACAGCGCTCCGTAGAACACCGCCGCCGTCCACTCGACCAGCGGCAGCCCGATCGGTGTGCCAAACCAGAACAGGTTGCGATAGTTGCCGAGCAGTTCGTTGGTCTGCAGCAGGCTGACGAGGTTCGCGTATTTAACCACGTTGAGGTGGCTCGTGGCCGGAATAGCCGCGCGCACGCCGTACATCGCCAACGGCAGCGCCAACGCGCCGATCCAGCCCGCGGCGGCGCGGCGCGCGGTCAGCGCGGCCAGCATGACCCAAAGGCCCATCACGAACGCCCCGACCCACTTGGCCAGCAAAAACCGCAGCAGATACTGCCCGACCGTAATCTGCATCGTGCAGCGCATCAGGGCGGGAACACTTTGAATGGTGCGATTCAGCGAGCCTAAACCGAAGGACGCCGAGCAATAGGCAAGGTTGACCCCATACAGCACCGTAAGAACGACCAATAAGCTGGCAGCAAATGCCGCC
>OKVA01000819.1_pt1 | contig 8728 bp, 10 predicted proteins | sample 1606741 | NCBI WGS metagenome assembly OKVA01 (sample SAMEA3882528, study PRJEB24775) | human gut metagenome | biome: human-associated habitat; feature: intestine environment; material: feces | place: Netherlands | collected 2009/2010 | reverse complement strand
CCGGCTACGATGTTGTGATCGGCTATCGGGCAGACGATTCCTATTTCCAGTATGCGCCCCCTTCTCGATTTGTGGAAATCAGCGAGAAGGCAAGAAAAGCAATTGAAGAAACCATTCTTGAGCATAGTATGAAATATCAGGAGGTTATAACCTGGTCAACGGATGGATTTTTCCGTGAAACCAAAGAAAAGGTGGCTTATCGCAAAAGTGAAGGCTGTGCAGTTGTAGAAATGGAATGTTCTGCTCTGGCGGCCTGTGCTGATTTCAGAGGGGCAACCTGGGGTATGATACTTTATACCGCAGACAGTCTTGCAGATGTTGACAAATACGACGAAAGAAACTGGGGCGGTAATGCATACGAATATGCACTTACGCTCTGCCTTGATGCGGTTATCAAATTATAAGAACAGTTAGAATCAATCTTTTTTTGTGATATAATTTTATTGAGGTGAATGAAATGAGGACTGAAAAAGAAATATACGATTTAGTTTTGAATTTTGCTTTTCAAGATGAGAGAATTAGAATTGTAACTCTTGAGGGGTCTCGCACTAATGTTAATATACCAAAAGACAATCTTCAAGATTATGATATTACTTTTTTTGTTATAGATATGGGAGAATTTTTGAAAAGCGATGACTGGCTTAGTGTTTTTGGTAACAGAATTATGATGCAAAAACCTGAAGATATGGAATTATTTCCTCCAGAAGAAAAAGGATTTTCTTATATAATGCTTTTTGATGATGGTGTAAAGATTGATTTAACTTTGTTACCTGTTTCAATGCTTGAGGAGTATCTTACTCGCGATAAACTTGTAAAAATCATGTTAGATAAAGATAATATGATTAAAACAGAAATAGTTCCCACAGATGAAGATTATTACATTAAGTGTCCAACAGAAAGAAAGTTTGATGACTGTTGTAACGAATTTTGGAATGTTGCAACATATGTATCCAAGGGCTTACTTCGTGGTGAAATACTATTTGCAATAGACCATATGAATGAAGTATTACGTCATGAGCTTCTTAGGATGATTAGTTGGTATGTCGGTACTGAAAAAGGATTTAATTTCAGTTTGGGTAAAAACTATAAATTTTTAGATAAGCATATTTCAAAAGAATTGTGGGATAACTTACTAAATACATATTCAATGAGTTCGTATGAAGAAATGTGGAAATCGTTTGATTTGTGTCTATGTTTGTTCAAAAAAATATCTAAAAAAGTGGCAGATTCACTTGGTTATAATTATCCTGATTATGATGAAAACGTTACAAAATATTTGGAAACACAAAAGAGAATTTCAAATAAATATCTTTATGGTAATAGGTATTGACAAATTCCAATTTGTCGAACTTACTCTAAATTAGCAAAGACCGCTTACATCGTGTAGGCGGTCTCTTTTCGTGTTCAGATATTCGTGTCCGCAAGCACCTTTCCACCACACTCTTTTATTTGAACCGAAGGTTATCTTATCAGGCGTCAGCGGTAAATTCCTCTCTGACCATTCAGGAATTAGCTCCGGGTGAACGCTTGCTAAACTGTTGCTCATAGTATAACCACCCCTTCCTCTGTGATTATCCTCATTATATTGAGAAAAACGGGATTGGTGTAGTTTACGATGTAGTCCGAAAACTATGAGAAATGAAAGAAGCTCCTGAGAAGCAGTAACTTCTCAGGAGCTGTGTGAAACTTAAAATTATGCGATTTTTTTGTCTCTGCACCGTTTTTAGCACCGATTGGTGTAAATTTGGTGTAAAGAGGTAAATTTATTCGGTTTGGAAAGTCCCGAAACCCGCATAACTACTGGGTTTCTTTGAACTGTATTAGTCCAACGGCTTCATTGTGGGGATAAGATTCCTCACATGGAATAGCTGTGTAGAAGCCCTGTTAATACTGTGCTTTGCTTACAGGTCACATTTTCCCGTGTGTGATAACTCTGTACATTTCCCTGCTGAAAGCATACACCATAGTGGTGCTCCAAGTGGTGTATGTGGTGCAACTCCAACCTTTCGCACCTCCGAAAGATTGTAGTTAATATTATAACAGTAGAATTTCAGAATTTCAATGGGTTTCAGGTCGTCCCGTAAGGAATCCAGAAAAAACTTCAATACTCTGCTTACATTCACTCTTTATATTGTGCCCGTCTAAAGCGTGGTTATAAACGGATATGCAAAGTTCAATCCCGTACTACGCCACGCCGTTAATCCTCTATCACAAGACAATTTGACTTTCCACTGAACGCTGTACAGGCATCTATGGCAATAATTCCGGGACCATAATAGGGAGAGAAGTCCGCATCTTCTCCAAACTCGGTCCCCTTGTGTTCGTATTTGCTATGGCCATACGAAGTATGCCAGTGTCCGCAAACAATGGTCTTATTCTCATCTGCGGTCTGTGCTGCATCCATGCCATTGAACCATCTTGCTTGATTCCATTGCTCACGGTCTGCTTCTCTCCAAGAAGAAATATAGCTGTAGCTTTTATCCCTGTTCGGAATGCTTGGTACTCAATATGCTGCTTGCCCATGCAGTAAAAACGAATCAAAAGAACTAAGAGGAACTGCAAGTCGCAGTTCCTCTTTTTAGTTTCCATTGTTCTTTTGAGCAAAGTATCGCTTCCGAAGATGGGCAACATCCCTTTGACTATCCGAATTTATAAATAGGTTTGCCTTAGTGAAGGCTTGCTTGATTTCTGTGGCAAGCGCAATCGGGTCTTTCTGCCGTATCACAAATAACTGTATCCTTTTCGCTTTGCACAGGAAGTGAAGAACCTCCGCAACTTTGGCTTCTCTATCAGTGCCTTTTTGAGAAAAGGCAAACGCAAGCCGCAGTTCCGGGATAACCGCATCGATCCGTGCCCCAATCAGTTTTTCGTCGTCTGTGCGTGTCGCAAGCCCATATTGCTTTGCATACATCGTTACAAGCAGATATGGCAGCTCCTTAAGAAATGCTTTCTCGCAGTAGATGCAGCCAGCCCCTTCAACTGCACGGTGAAACACTTTATCCTTCCATTCATGCCCGCAAATGCCTTTCCACCAAACTGGGTACTGTGACAGTCTTGATATCTCCGTGGGCTTTCTTGTGTTTTTGGCCGCATTCCATTCCTTTGCCAGCTCCGGGTCTGTAGTTGCTAAATCGCTATAACCAGGCAACACAGCGTTCCTCGTGCATACTGGGCATTTTAACCCATGAACTTTGGATTTGATTACCGCCCTATACTCATGTCCGCAGGTACTACACTTCCACCAGACATTTTTGGTGGAGCGCTCGTTGAAATCTTCCGGCAATAATGTGCCGTTTTTTTGTGACCATTCCAATGCGAGCTGCGGATGGAGCGAAGCTAAATCATTGAATCCCTTCAGCAATTTTATTCCGCTGCAATAAGGGCATTTGCTTCCATAAGCCCGTGTAGATATGAGCGTAAACCACTCATGGCCCTGTTCGCATTTCCACCAAACTTTCCGATTTGCATAAGGCGTTACCTGTGTTGGCTTGAGGGGTGCGTTTCGAGGCGACCACTCCTTTGCAACCTGCGGCAGTACAGTTGCAAGGTCGTTAAATCCTTGAAGGACTGCGTTGTGTGAACAGTAGGGGCAACCGGCTCCCCTGACTCGATTTCGGATTTCTGCGCTCCACTCATGTCCGCAAGCTCCTATCCAAAGCACTTTCTTATGAGAGCCAACACCGATCTCTGTTGGTCGGATGGTATTCTTCGGCGACCATTCTTTCAGTAGTTCCGGTTTCAAACTCGCAAGGTCATTGATACCCGCAACGATTCTGGCGTTACTGCAAATCGGGCAATTCTCGCCGCTTGATCTTGCCTTTGCGCTGGCCTGCCACTCATGGCCACAACTGCCATGCCACCAATATAGTTTTTTAGAACCATAGGGTACATCATCCGGTGAGATGCTGCCGTTTCTTTCTGACCATTCAGCTACAAGCCAAGGTTTCTTATTTGCCAAACTGTTTTCCATACTGTTGCCGCCCTTCCTGTGTACTGCTAACAGTATAGGAAAAACCTCAAAATAAGAGAAATGTGCAAAAAGAGAAATCCCCCTGCAATCGCAGATTTTGCGACCGCAAGGGGGAGAGAACCATATTATACATTTGCCATTTGCTTGGCTCCGGTTTTCAAATATGTTTCAAAGGCTGTGATTTCTCGTTTCTTCAGGTCGTTCGTGACCGTCACATAAATATCGAGCGTGGTCGTTACATCGGCGTGACCAAGCACAGACTGCACGACCTTTACATTCAGACCGCTCTCGCACATTCTTGTAGCGAATGTATGCCGTAGCACATGGCACGAGAACTTAGGCAGAAGAACCGGATCGGAGTCTACGCCCTTTTTCTCAAGAACTTCGCTGTTACAATCGCGCATGATCCGTTGCAGAGCCTTATTCAATGTGCCTTGATGCTGCACCTCGCCGTTCCGATTAACAAACACGAAGTCTGAATACCCCTCAATGTGGCTGACACTTTTCATTCCGCACTCCTCTTGGAACTCCTTTTCCATGAGGAATGCCTGCTTCACGCCTTCGGTCATGGGAATTTCCCGAATACCGGCTTTTGTCTTAGGTGTATTGATGGAGAAGTAGCAGCCCTTCTCATCTCTGTGGTTGTAGTACACCAGCGTATGGTTCACGCTGATGATGCCGTTTTCCATATCCACATCGCACCAGCGCAGACCAGTGATTTCCCCAACACGCATTCCGGTATTCGCCATAATATAAAAGACAGGATACCAGTGCTGGTATTTTGATGTTCTGGCCAGATAGCCAAGAAACAGTTCTTCCTGCTCAAGGGTCAAAGCCTTTCTTTTCTCGATTTCCGAACCGTGCGCCATTTTGATTTCCCGAAGCATATTGGCCGCAGGGTTGCTGCGAATCATATCGTCATCGACGGCTATCTGAAATACTTGGTGGACAATATTATGGATGACATCTACTGTAGACGGCTTCAGGACCTTATCGTCGATGAGCTGGTTATAGAATCGGCGCACATCCGATTTTTTCACCTGTACCAGCTTCTTCTTTCCGAAAGTTGGCTTCACAAACAGCTCATACATATAAATGTAGTTTTTCATGGTGCTGTCCTTGATGCCTCTTTTCAGTTGGCACCAAAGCTCATATACATCATTCACCGTGACATTTTTGATATTGGCTTTGATGCCGTCATGCTGATCAACAAGAATCTGTTCCTCCTGCTCCCGGAGATCTTCCAATGTTGCAGCGTATATGGTATTACGTTTTCCGAGCTTGTCTGTCCAGCGGTACATATAGCTGCCGGTTTTTCTCTGTACCTCTCCGGTGCGTAGCCTGACATGGTGGCTATCAAAGCGAACGGTTGTCTGCCGCTTTTCTTTCTTTTGAAACTGCATAGTCTTCACTCCTTTGCTTTCGCTTTTCTCTTGGCACCATTAAGGATACATAGAGACATCTCGTTTTCCAATGTTGCGAATCAGCCCATATCAAGCAAATCGCATACTTGACTCATACAGAATAGGCCGACTCAAGGTATTCATCGAACTTTTTCCGCTTGATCATTCTTCGGTTTCCGACCCAGATAACATAGTTGCATTCTGGCTTATCGGTCATATCCCGCAGCTTCCTCACGCCGATACCGCTATATGCGGCAGCTTCTTCCAGACTAATGGTAATGCGCTCCCAAACAGGAACGAGATTTTCTTTTTCTGTTCGCGTCATTTATTCCGCCTCCTCGTGTTTCCGGAGATAGGTCACATATTCACTTCTGTTTCGGAACTTGTACCATCTCCAGTTGTATTCCTCCGATTTGAAAAACGCCTTACGGATCGCATCATAGAAATGCTGGATAGCTTTCATGTTGATACCGGGGGTCAGCACCAAGTCGCCGACTTTGATTGCAGCAAGGTCTTTGTGTTCTTTTCTCCACGGAGTATAGAGGAAGGGCTGTGACATCATACCGTTATAGATAGCCTCATCGATAGCTGTGTTGGGATTCAGCCACTTATATAAGCAGATGATCACTTCCTCGACTCGGACAGCGTTCAGACCCTGCATATTCATCAGGTCGAAAACACGCATATCAAGGATCTGCTTCAGGGACCGGAAGCCCAAATCGCAAAAGTAATCAGCGACGACCCGATCATCTTTTTCGAGCCACTTTGTCGAGCTGGGGTTGATGTTTATTTTGTTATTCATGTGAATCACTCCTACCGGGTTTTATGAGATTGCCCTCTCACTTTCTCTTTGCCGAATTTTTTTGCGAGATTCCCACAGTTTTTTGCTCGTTTCCAAATTATTTTTCGGAACAGGGAGAATTAGGAGGGAGGAGTCATATTCTTTGGAATGAATTCTCATGCGCTATTGACAAAACTATCATCAGGATGATATAATGTGGTTGTATCATTACAATGATAATGGAGGCTTCATATTATGAGCGTCATTCAACTGCTTCATGGAACCGACCACATCATCGAGGTTCCGGATATTCATATCGGTAATCCGCACAACGACTATGGCATGGGCTTCTACTGTACCCGCGTCGATGAAATGGCTCGTGAGTGGGCCTGCAAAAAGAACACAGACGGTTTTGTCAACAGCTACGACTTTGACACGGAAGGGCTGAAGGTGCTGAATCTGTTGGACGGAACGCATACGGTCCTGAACTGGATGGCTCTTCTGCTTCAGTTCCGCACCTTCAAGCTGGACTCCGAAGTTGCCGTTGATGCAAGGGACTATCTTATTGACCACTATTCAATTGATTTAACCGGCTACGATGTTGTGATCGGCTATCGGGCAGACGATTCCTATTTCCAGTATGCAGAGTCCTTTGTGTCCAACACCTTACCGCTCAGAAGTCTGAACAAGGCTCTAAAGCTGGGCAAGCTCGGCGAGCAGACGGTTGTCATTTCTCAAAAAGGCTTTGATCGGCTGCACTTCGTGAATGCTTATCCGGTCAGCAAGAGCGTCTATTACCCCAAGTTCTTGGATAGAGATACCAAAGCGAGGGATACTTACCGTAAAGAGATCAAGAAAAGCAAGTCTTACCGGGACGACATCTTCGTGCTGGATATCTTGAGGGAGGAGATGAGCAACGATGACCCACGCATACAGCGAATCTTATCTATATGATGCGAAGCAAAATCTGGCTGAATGTTTTGATTATGCGATTAGCAATTGTCGTTTTAATGCAGATATATTTTCAAGGCTGTTTGTCCAATCTGGATATGCAGACAAATTTGAGCGTGGAAATCCAGCGATTGTTTCAGGAATATCTGGGATAGAACTGGCTCAGGAAATCATTATGTACGCTTATACGAATTACAAATTTCCAAAAAAAATATTTTCTGAGGAACGTTCTGAAGTCTATTGGGCTGGTTGGGCTTTGGCAGAGTATCAGTGGGTTACCTGTAGACGATTCAAAGATATTTTTTCAAGAATACCTCTTTCAGAAATTGTTACAATGTATAGCGCATGTCATGAAATGGATATAGGGCATTTCATTGAAGATATGAATAAAAAATATATGAGCATAACACAGGAAATTCATTTAAAAACAATTCGTGAAAATCGTGGCATATCTCAAGTAGAACTTGCAGCACTTTCAGGTGTAAAACTTCGTTCGATACAAATGTATGAGCAAAAAGTAAATAATATTGATAAAGCACAGGCGAGAACCCTTTACAAACTTTCAAGAGTATTAGGATGTAGCATCGAAGATTTGTTAGAAAATCCGGAACTGTAAAAAGTTAATGCTCGACTTGAATTTTGGCAGTACCATAAATACATAGCGTCAGAAAGGAAAATCATGAACCAGAAAAACATAGTAAAAGATATACAGTCAAAACTTTTTGAACTTCAGGATATAAAGTATCGGGATTTTCATGCGAAGCTTATGCCGACGGTGAATAAGGAGAAGATTATCGGCGTTCGGATTCCTGTACTGCGTTCATTTGCAAAGGAGTTTGGTAAAACTAAAGAGGCAAGGCTGTTTTTGCAAGTGCTTCCACATTCGTATTATGAAGAAAATAATCTGCATGGTCTTTTACTAGAGCAGATAAAGGATTACGAAAAGTGTTTACAGGAGCTGGAACGATTTCTGCCTTTTATAGATAATTGGGCAACTTGTGATTTGCTTGCTGTTCGTACGGTAAAAAAGCATCTTGATGTATTTATAGAAGAGGTGTATCGCTGGATACAATCACAGCATACATATACGATACGATTTGGAATTGGTATGTTGATGCGATATTATTTGGATGAAAATTTTCAGATGGAGTATCCGGAAAAGGTGATGCAGATTTGTTCGAAAGAGTATTATGTGAATATGATGCGGGCATGGTATTTTGCTACGGCACTTGCAAAACAATATGAGAACATTCTTCCATTTATAGAGGATAAAAAGCTGGATGTCTGGACACATAATAAAACAATTCAAAAAGCGATTGAGAGTTATCGGATAACACCGGAGCAGAAAATATATCTTAGAACATTAAAAATAAAGTAATGATTCCATTCGAGGTGACAAAGTGAAATCACTATCAATTTATACACTTACAAGAAATCAGAGTATAGAGCATATATCAAAACTGGAAAGGCAGTTATCTGGAAGGAAGTTTCCTTTAAAAATACGTACCTGGGAATGGGGGAGTATGAGAGCATTGGCAGCTCAGTTGGAAATGCATATGCAGGAAGTATATTCCCTCCGTTTTTTCTATTCTTTCCAGATTCCAAGATTGGGAAAAGAGTTTG
>OKVA01000813.1_pt1 | contig 8819 bp, 9 predicted proteins | sample 1606741 | NCBI WGS metagenome assembly OKVA01 (sample SAMEA3882528, study PRJEB24775) | human gut metagenome | biome: human-associated habitat; feature: intestine environment; material: feces | place: Netherlands | collected 2009/2010 | reverse complement strand
ACATTCCAATATTAAAAGGTGCGAAAGCTACTGCTACATGGCAATGCTTAAAAGATGTTAAGGGTACTGGAGACTCTATAGATAAGTTATATGGTTTAACTTCAACTGATATCAAATTAGATGGTACAGCTTATAGTGGTAGTGGAGATCCAACAAGTGCTAATTGTTCATCTATTAAATTAAATAGTGCAGGTCATGCTGAAGTATTATTAATTGGTAATCCAACTGGTAAATTTGGTACTAAATATTCATTTAGTACTGCTGCTAATGGTAAAAAATTAACTAGTTAATAATTAAAGAGGAGAAATCCTCTTTTTTTGGTATATACTTATGCTTATATATAATATATATGGTTGATATCTTGTTATTAGACTTTAGGCTAACAACAACACTCTAAGACCTTGGCTTAGAGTGAAAGGTAGAAATAAGTCTTTTTCTTTTACTAAAAATATAGTATAATGTTATAGAAAGAGGTAGATAATATGAATTTAATAATAGGTAGTCATGTATCATATAATAATAAAAGTCAGTTACTTGGAAGTGTTAAAGAAGCACTAAGTTATAAGGCTAATACTTTTATGTTTTATACAGGAGCCCCACAGAATACTAATAGAAGTGTTATTGAAGATTCTCTTACTATGGAAGCATATAAATTAATGAAAGAAAATAATATAGCTTTAGAAAAAGTAATAGTACATGCTCCTTATATAGTTAATTTAGCTAATTTTAATAATTTTGATTTTTCAGTATCATTTCTTATAAACGAAGTAGAAAGATGTAGTACATTAGGCATTAAATACTTAGTATTACATCCAGGATCAGCAGTTAATTGTTCTAGAGAAGAAGCTATTAATAATATAAGTAAAGGATTAAATTTAATATTAGATAACGATTATGATGTAACTATCTTACTAGAAACAATGGCAGGTAAAGGTAATGAAATGGGTAAGACATTTGAAGAATTAAAAGCTATTATTGATAAAATTAAATATCAAGATAAGATTGGAGTATGTATAGATACTTGTCACTTAAATGATGCTGGTTATGACATGAGTAATTTTGACGAGGTACTTGATAATTTTGACAAAGTAATTGGTATTAATAAAATAGGCTGTATTCATGTTAATGATAGTAAGAATGAAATAAGTAGTCATAAAGATAGACATGAGAATATAGGCTTTGGAACTATAGGCTTTGATAATTTAATAAAAATAATTTATAACGATAGATTAGAAAGTATTCCTAAAATACTTGAAACACCATATGTTACTAAGGATGATAATAGTAAAGAAAAAGTATATCCCCCATATAAATATGAAATAGAAATGATAAGAAATAAAAAGTTTGATAGTAATTTAATAACTAAAATAAGAGAAGGCTAGCCTTCTCTTATGTTTTTAGTAAACATATCAATTTTATCTTTAAATTTAATATATAAATTTTCTATTTTATTATAAGTAAGTGGTTTTACCTTAAATTTAATTTCATTTAAAATATCTTTAGGATTACCATAAATAATAGTTTTATAATCTTTTTTAATATAATCATATATTAATTCTACTTCTTCTTTATCTAAAGAAATACCCTGTTTTTCAGCATAATAAATAATATCACTTTTTCTTAATCTGCTTACATATTCACTAATTAAATAAATATTCATAAATTCACCTAATTAACTATATGTATAATTAGAATAAATATGATATAATAATAAAAGGAAGGTTGATAACATGAAAAGAACAATTAATAAACCTAAGAAAAAAAGCCACAAGAAAAAATTAGAAATAAAGAAGAATAGTAAACCTTTAAATAAAACAAAAAAAGATAAAAGAAATCTTACTGAAGTAATAAATAAAAGATATAATTCTCTAATATTTATAGTAATAATTTTATATGTTGTAATACTAGGAAGAGTATTTTATCTTCAAATAATTAAAGAGAATGACTATAAAGAGAGCCTTGCTATGGCTACTGAAAAAACAGTAGAAAGTACTAGTGCTCCAAGAGGTAGAATATATGATCGAAATTATAATTTACTAGTAGATAATGAAGGGGTTAAGACTATATATTATAAGAAACAAAATGGAATAACCAATAAAGAAGAAATAGAACTTGCCTATACAGTAGCGGATAATATAAATTTAGACTATTCTAAAGTTAATGAAAATAGATTAAAGACCTTCTACTACAAAGGACATTATAAAGAATGTAAAAAGAAGATTACTGATAAAGAGTGGGAAGAATATAATAAAAGAAAACTAAATGATAAAGATATAGAAAAACTTATATATGAAAGATTAGATGAAGAAATAAGTACCTATGATGAAAGAGATAAGAAAGCTGCTTATATATATTATTTAATGAATAAAGGATATTCATATGCAGAAAAAGTAATTAAAAATAAAGATGTTAGCGAGGAAGAATATGCTTATATAAGTGAAAACATTGATAACTTAAAAGGCTTTAATACTAAGTTAGATTGGGAAAGAGTATATTTATATGGAGATACTTTTAAAAGTATTTTAGGTAATGTATCTTCAAATAATCAAGGTATACCTTCAGAATTAGCAGAAATCTATTTAAAGAAAGGTTATTCATTAGATGATAGAGTAGGAATATCATATTTAGAATATCAATATGAAAACTATTTAAAAGGAACGAAAGCTAAGTATAGATTACTTCCTGATAATAGTTATGAATTAGTAAGTGAAGGTAAGAGAGGTAGTGATATAGTTCTTACTATAGATATTAACTTACAAAAATACTTAGAAGAAATTCTATCTAATGAAGTATATAATGCTAAAGGAGAAGCAGGTACTACTTATTATAATAGATCATTTGCCGTAATCGCAGATCCTAATACAGGAGAAATACTTGGTATGAGTTCTAGACCTAATTTTAATCCTAATAATTATAAAAATTATAGTACTGAAGTAATAAATAGAAATATGGCTATATGGGCTAGTTATGAACCAGGTAGTACTTTCAAAATATTAACAGTGAGTGCAGCAGTTAATGAAGGTAAGGTGGATTTACTTAAAGATACTTTTTACGATGGTGGTTCTGTTAATGTTGATGGTGCTAGGATTAAGTGCTGGAAGGCTGGTGGACATGGAGCCCAAACTTTCTTAGAGGTTGTCCAAAATTCATGTAACCCTGGCTTTGTAGAATTAGGCCGAAGATTAGGAAAAGAAACATTATTTGATTATATAAATAAATTTGGATATGGTAAAAAAACAGGTATAGATTTAAATGGAGAAAGTTCAGGAATACTATTCAATTTAGATAAAGTAGGGCCAGTAGAACTAGCTACTACTGCCTTTGGTCAAGGAGTTAGTGTTACCGCTATTCAGCAAGTAGCAGCAGTCTCCGCAGCAATTAATGGAGGTACATTATATAAGCCTTATATTGTTAAGAGAATTACTGAACATGAAACAGGCCAAATTATTAAAGAAATAGAACCTACTAAAGTAAGAGAAAATATTGTTACTAAAGAAACAAGCGAAAAAGTAAGAATGACACTTGAATCAGTAGTATCATTAGGTACTGGTAGGAATGCTTATATAGATGGCTATCGAGTAGGAGGAAAGACAGGTACTGCTCAAAAGGTTAATAATGGTGTTTATATGCATGGTAATTATATAGTATCCTTTATTGGCTTTATGCCTGCTAATGATCCCAAAGTAGTAGTATATCTAGCCATAGATAATCCTAAGGGTGTAACTCAGTATGGAGGTACAGTTAGTGCTCCAATAGTAAAAAATATCCTAGAAGATGCTATATCAGCCTTAAATATCAAAAAACAAGAAGGTGGAACCGATAAAAAGTATCAATGGTATGACCAAAAATATTATACTGTAGAAGATGTTGTAGGTTTAACTAAAAAAGAAGCAGCTAGTAAACTAAAATCTTTTACTATAGAGTATAGTGGCAGTGGAGATAAAGTAATTAATCAGTCTCCAGAAGCAGGAAGTAGAATACCAGAATATTCTAGTATTAGATTATACTTAGATTAATTTGCATTTTTATTACTTTTGTGCTATAATAGCGGCATCAAAAGAGGGGGGAATATTTATGCAAATAATTAATATGTCTAAGACTAAATTAAATAGTTTAGAACCACTTATATTACCAAAAAATGTAACTAGCACAGAGTGTGAATTATTTAAATATCCTTATTATGGTAAAGAAAAATTACTTAAGAAATTACATCGTACTGATGGAATAATATTTGCTAATAAATTATATACAATAGAAGCATTAAATGCTAATAAAGATAGTATGCCTAGTAATTTTGTATTACCCGAATCTTTAGTATCTATTAATAAAAAAAATAGAAGCTTTCACTATGAAGTATATAAAAGGAATAAACTTAAGTGTTATATTAAATAATCATGATATTACTTATGAAGAGAAGATTCATTATCTAAAGAGTATTGGTAGAATACTAGAACAGATGCAAAATATTCGTTAATATACTAATTTAAATTACTTCTATCTAGGAGATATTCATGAAGATAACTTTCTAGTAGAAAGAGATAAACAAGAAATATATATAGTAGACTTAGATAGTTGTAAAATAGCGGGTAATAAATCATTTCCTGGTAGATATTTAACTAATTCTTCATTAATTAAATATAATAACACTAAGTATCAAACATTATCACAGACTGATGATTTAGCAGATTATAAGATTGATGAAAATACTGATATATATTGTTATATAATTATGATATTAAATTATTTATATGATGGCAGAGTAGATAGATTATCACTAGATAAGTTTTATGATTTTATAAATTATCTAGAAGATATTAAAGTAAATATAGAGTTAATAGAGTGTTTTAATAAGATAGTAGTAGGAGGAAACAATATTAATCCTTGTAATTATCTTGATACATTAACTCCTAAACAAGTAGCGGGTGCTAGAAGACTATATAAAAAGAAGTGAATATCTTTACACTACTAATGTAAAATAAAGTAAAAAGATATATTTATTTAAATATATATATGATATAATATATCTAGAAGAGGAGTGGGATAATGTTAACATTAACTAAATCATTATTTGCCTTAATGTTGGGCTTTATAGGAGCTACAATATTCGGATTAATCATTATACCATTTTTAAAAAAGTTAAAAGCAGGACAAAATATCAATATATATGTAGAAGCTCATAGGAATAAAGCAGGAACACCTACTATGGGAGGATTAATCTTTATAATTCCTACATTTGCTATAACATTATTTCTATTATTAACGGGTAAGATAGAATATTCAGTAAACTTAGTTATAGTATTATTTGTATTCTTGTCATATGGATTAATAGGATTCTTAGATGACTTTATAAGTTTAAGAAGAAAGACAAATAAAGGACTTACACAATTTCAAAAGATATTACTTCAGTTAATAGTAGCTTTAGTATTCTATGTATTATTTAGACAATATACAGCGGGAGATTCTTATTTAAGAATATCAGCTTTAGGTATTGATTGGAACTTAGGTTGGTTCTATGGAGTATTCATATTATTCTTATTAGTAGGATCTTCTAATGCTGTTAACTTAACTGATGGATTAGATGGTTTAGCAGGAGGGTTATCTGCAATTGCTTTCTTAGCTTTTGGTTTAATTGCTATGGGTAGTTGGTGGATTGAAGGTAATAGCGATATGGGTATCTTTTGCTTTATACTAATGGGAAGTATTATGGGCTTTCTGGTATATAATTCAAATCCTGCTAAAGTATTTATGGGTGATACTGGTAGTTTAACCCTTGGTGCTACAATGGCTACGATAGCTATCTTAACATCGCATGAATTATCACTAGCGGTAATAGGAGGAGTATTTGTAATAGAAACATTAACTGTTATTATTCAGATATCTTCAGTTGTATTATTAAAAAGAAGAGTATTTTTAATGACTCCTATCCATCATCATTTTGAAAGATTAGGATGGAGAGAGAATGATATCGTTAAATTATTCTGGATAGTAGGTTTTATATTAAGTTTATGTGCTTTAATATATGGAGTATGGTTATAATAAGATTACTTTTTAGTAGTCTTTTCTTTTTGCCATTTCAACCATAAACAAGTTTATGTTTTCCATGGTATGATAGAGCCTATATAATAGTCTCTATCATAAACAATTGTATATATATAAATTAAAATAAATAGTCATATTATATTGACTATTAAGTATAAATATAGGAGAGTTTCTAGGTAACACCAATAAGATGCATCTATCCAATTTTCTGATTATCACAAGGAAGAGAAGTAACTCCTATGGTGAAAGAACTTTTTTACTTCTCAGGGGGTTGGAGATTTAAGTAATGGATTACGTTGTAGTACTTGCTATGATAGTCTTTTTCTTTGCTGTCTATATAGATAATGATATGTAGAAGCCAATACTTAAAAAAAAGATACTAGTTTATCTTCTTTTTATTTGGAATTATCTAAGTTAGAAAGTACTTCACTGTGAATATGATATCTTACTAATTATTTCTAGACCATGGCTAGAAATAACACTTTAAGACAATAAGACTTAAAGTGAATAGAATAAATATTAAGTATTATTAATAATATATAATAAGGTGATATCTTGAAAAAAGAAAGAACATTTTTATTAATAGGAATAATATTACTTAGTATATTTGGATTAATAATGATATATTCAGCCTCCAATGTATGGTCAGAATATAAATTTAATGATCCATATAAATATATAAAATCACAAGGCCTATTCTTAATAGTAGGTTATATAGCATTATTTATAATATCTAAAATATCTTATTTAGAGTATAAAAAGAAATCTAATATAATATTTATAATATGTACAGTATTATTATCCTTAGTATTAATACCAGGAATAGGTACAGTAAGAAATGGAAGTAGAAGTTGGTTCGGAATAGGCAGCCTTGGTATTCAACCATCAGAATTCACTAAGTTAGGATTAATAATATTTACTTCTAAGTATTTATCTAATAATCAAAAAGAAATAAAAAATATAAAAAAAGGAGTATTACCCATATTAGGAGTACTCTTATTAGTATTTGGTCTAATAATGTTAGAACCAGACTTTGGTACAGGAGTAGTTATAGTTATGACTATAATAGTATTATTATTTATAAGTGGAGTAAAAATGAATTTCTTTATTAAGATAGGAATACTTGGTTTATTAGGAGTCGCCTCTCTTATCATAATAGCCCCATATAGAATGAAAAGAATAGTATCATTTCTAAACCCATGGAATGATCCATTAGGTAGTGGTTTCCAAATAATACAATCATTATATGCTATTGGACCAGGAGGATTACTAGGATTAGGCTTTGGTAACTCAATACAAAAACACTTCTATTTACCAGAACCACAAACAGATTTTATCTTCTCAATAATAAGTGAAGAATTTGGCTTTATGGGAGTATTATTAGTTACAACTTTATTTCTAATGATCATTATATCAGGATTTAAAATAGCTATGAAATGTGAAGATTCATTTGGTAAATACCTAGCCTTTGGTATTACTTTTGGATTATCATTCCAGACTATGCTTAATCTAATGGTAGTAGTAGGACTAATACCAGTAACAGGAGTAACCCTTCCTTTTCTATCATATGGAGGTAGTAGTCTATTAATAACAATGTGTAGTATGGGTATTTTATTAAATATTAGTAGCCAAAATAAATAAAATGTGTTATAATAATAAACTACAAAAAGGAGGAATATTATATGCATAAAGATTATTTAGAAGGATTACTTACTAGTAATAATGTAGTAGCAAATATAAATACTAATATAAATACCTTATTATTCTTTATACCAGAGATAAAATATATGATGAACTTTGATCAAAAACATCCATGTCACAATTATGATTTATGGAATCATACATTATTAACATTATATAATGCTGAAGAACTTTCATATAACAATTTTGACACAAGATTAGCTTTACTATTACATGATATTGGGAAACCATTTTCTTATCAAGAGGGAAATATAAGACATTATCCGAATCATAATATAGTATCCGCTAAAATGGCTTATACTATCTTAAAAAGATTAGGATATAAAGAAGATTATATAAATACAATAACATATCTAATAAAAAATCATGACAAAGCAATATCTGATGAATTAATAAGAAGTGATCCAGAATTAGCACAGAAACTATATCAAATTCAGCACTGTGATGTTTTAGCTCATAGTCCACAATATGCAGGCAAAAGAACAGATTATTTGTATGAAACAGACATAAAAATACAAAAAGAAAAAGTTGAAAAAAGAAGTAAAATTAGAAAATAATTTACTTCTTTTTCTTTTCAAATTTAGATATAACTTTAGCGGTCATATACACAATTTTATGATTATTATCTATAGCTATTCTTTTACAAAAAGCTTTACCTCCAATAGTTAAAGCCGCTATTAAGGCCGTTACAATTAGACCAGTATAAAAAATATTTAAATTAAATGTACTTGCTAGTCCTTTAGCTACTGATACACCAGCAGAACCTGATATGATACCACATATGTCACCAATTACATCGTTACAAAATGAAGATACTTTATCAGCATTCTTTTTAAAAGATACAGCTTTTTTAGCACCTTTAATTTTTTTAGAACTCATAGCATGAAGAGGTTCTTCGTTACTAGAAGTTACTGCTACTCCAATCATATCAAAAATAATACCTATAAAAATAAATAATATTAATATTATTATACCTACAATAATACCTACTTTAGGCATAACCGATTCTGACATAAAAGAGAAGAGTAGGGATATAGTAAATGCAAGTATAGTTACAATAAGAGGCCAATTATTTCTTT
>OKVA01000802.1_pt1 | contig 8913 bp, 6 predicted proteins | sample 1606741 | NCBI WGS metagenome assembly OKVA01 (sample SAMEA3882528, study PRJEB24775) | human gut metagenome | biome: human-associated habitat; feature: intestine environment; material: feces | place: Netherlands | collected 2009/2010 | reverse complement strand
TCGAGCAGGCTGATACCGAGTGTGATTGTACGCACGTCAAGATTTTCCTTCTCCACCATGTCATTGGTCTCAATTACTTCACCAATATTTATCATTTTGCTGTTCTCCTTTAACTGTGTATGACATTTTTATGCTAAACTAGATTCGATGCATCATCTCAAAGATTTCTTCCTTCTGACACTTTATTGTTACACCAATTTCTTCTCCAAGTGCATCAAGCTGGTCAGAAATCTCTGCAAATGAAGCTGTAGCATTTGCCATATCCACAATCATCATCATGTTGAAATAACCTGAAACGATAGTCTGTGAGATATCAAGCACGTTTACACTGCCCTCTGACAGATATGTACATACCTTTGCGATGATTCCTACTGTGTCTTTTCCGACAACTGTGATGATTACTTTGTTCTTTGTGTTATCCATAACAACTTATTCTCCTGTTCTCTTATTCTACGGCTATGCGGTCTGATGCCCTGTCTCTCTTAGCCACATACATAGGGAAATCACTTGCCTTATATGGATTGTCTCCCATTGTGACCTCAAGCCTGACAGCTTCATACGCCAGCTTTTCGTAGTTGTTTTCTTTACTAAGGTGTCCCAGTATTACTGAGCCAAATTTATCATGAAGAAGCTCGCATAACAACTGCCCGCTTCTCTCATTCGACAAATGTCCGCTGTCACCCATGATTCTGCGCTTGAGCGGATACGGATATGCCCCTGTCTGGAGCATATTTATATCATGATTGGCTTCAAGCAGCAGCCCATCCAGGTTCTTAAGCTTTGAAACCAATGCATCATCATACGTGCCAAGGTCTGTCACGACCGCCATCGCATGATTTTCGTTTTTAAATCTGTACGCGACAGGATCAGCCGCATCGTGTGATATGTGAAGCGGCTCAAACTCTATATCGCCTATTGTAAAATCGCCGCCTGCCTCAATAGGATGAAACAGTTCATCATCTATATTTCCAACGGATTTGGTACATTTTATGGCCCCGATTGTGGCCTTTGTTGCATAAATCGGAATATGATAGCGTCTTGCCATGACACCAAGCCCTGCGATATGGTCTATATGCTCATGTGTCACGAGAATCCCCTGCATATCTGTGGCCGTCATATCAAATTCATTCAGTCCGTTTTCTATTTTCTTACCGCTGATGCCCGCGTCTATGAGCACATGACAATCATCCGTACCCACGCATATACAGTTTCCACTGCTGCCGCTGGCAATGCTGCATAATTCTAACATGTTAATTCTCTTTCCAGTATAATTCTATTTGGTCTCCCTCATGAAGCTCCTCGGAAAACTGGGCATCTCTGCCATTTATTACAGTGGCTATTGCCCTGCCCTTTCCTGCCTGTAAATCAAATGAGATATGGGTAAATATATCGACAAATATATATGTATCCTTGCCGGACAGCTCTACAGGCTCACCGTTTACAATTACTGTAACTGTATTTTTTGATGAGTCTTCTTCCTGTATATCTTCCTGTATATCATTTTTTGGCAATTCATTTTCCGGCAGTTCGTTTTCCGGCACAGCAGATGCTTCAGCTTCTTTAGCAAAATCATCATGCAGCTCATCAAGCACCTGATTCATCATCTGCTCTGATGTTCCGGTCACTGTGTTGTCTGACTCTGTGCTGTTTGCATCCTGCTCAGCTAAGACCGAAGCATCATCTGAATCAGACTCTTGTGTGTCATTATAATTGTTATTGTCGATTCTTGCAACACCATATTCATCTGTTTTCCACTCAACAGAGAAATTTTCGTATACAAGAGTGTCGAGATCTGCCTCTTCATTGTTTACAAATATCATCTGGTCTGTGTCAATAACGAGATCCATAAACTGCGCAATCTGGCGCACTGTATAGTAATTTCTTGTCTCAATCACATCATTTTCCCTGATGCTGTAATCCTCCGGCTCAAGCTCTCCGTTTACCTGGACAAACCTAGGACATGAAACCCTTCTGCCGTTTATGATAAAAGTAATGACAGAATGATTGTACTCATCAAGCTGCGATATCTTATACACTGCTGCCTCTCCTGCTGTGGACGGCTCGATGACTATCTCACTGTTTGGCTCAAGCGGTGTGTTGATGCTTGCTGGCTTTCCGTTCATGGTCACTACTGCGCCATCTCCGGCCTCGCCTCTTACAAGCCTTGCCACACCGTTTACCGTAAAGTTTATCGGTGTGCCGCGCTTTGGAAACAGCTCATCGTTTGGAAATCCCGCCTGAAGCGCCGCATCGACTATTGTAAGCCTGTTATTGTCATAGAGCTTTATTCTCTCACCGTTGAATCTGACCATGATAAAATTATTTCTCTGGTCATAATAATTCAGACATATACCAATTGGAGTGACAAGAAGCGGATCCTTCTTAATATCCTCCTGCTCAAAGGTCACATCGCCAAGCACTTCCTCACCTCTTAGAGCGACTCTTTCCTCCGGCAGGTCAAGGTCTTCCGCAAGCTTTTCCGTGAAGCCGTGTATCTTGCCTCCGCCTCCGACTACAAAGCAGGCACTCACTGTTTTGTCACCGTTTAGCTCTCTGATTTTAGCCGATACCTCTTGTGCAATATTATCAACAACAGGTGCTGTCACATCCCAGACATCCTGTGCAGGAATTGTGTGCTCGATGCTCATGATATCCTTGTATGTAACCGTATCACTTGTCGTAGACTGAAGCTTGATGCTCTCCGCCATATTAAAATCCACGAGGAAATGCTGCACAATAACTTCTGTCAGCTCATCTCCTGCATGCGGTATCATGCCATAGGCTATGATACTTCCGTCTCTTGTGATTGAGATATCACTCGTTCCGGCTCCCACATCGACAAGTGCGATATTAAGCATACGATAGTTCTCCGGAATTGCCACATTGATAGCGGCGATAGGCTCCAATGTCATATTGGCAACACTAAGCCCTGCCTGTCCCACTGCCGCATAAAGTCCGTCCACCACATCCTCCGGCAGAAATGTAACTATGATATCCTCGCCTATTTTGTTTGCCTTATGACCCTCAAGGCTGATAAACACCTCATCATTCAAAAAGAATTTGACTGTAGAATATCCCACACAGTAAAACTTATAGCTTGTATCGTTAACCTCCTTAAGTGCCTCCTGTGCTTTTTCTATACCAAGCAGGTTAAGCGTATGGACATCCTCGCCTGTCACCACAGACTCCTGCGCATACTCATATTCCACATGCGTCGTGACAGTCTTTAATACTCGTCCTGCGGCTGCTATACACACCTCTTCAAGTGGCTGTCCTGTCTGTTTTTCAAGCTCGTCCTTTACTTCCTTAATGGTTTTTGCCACCCTGCCTATATCATGTATCTGACCGTCAAGCATCGCTCTGGTCTCATGCTCCCTGACATACTGTGCTGTAACCACAAATTCCTTGTCATCAGTCTGATAGCCGACAGTTCCTACAACATTTCTTGTACCAATGTCCAAACCGAATACATTGTTCATTTCCACTACTCCTTGTATTTGCTAAGCGCTTTATTTATTGAAGCTATCGTGTTTTCGATATCTCCATCATTATCGATAACCTCCTTGCAGTGCCTTCTGTACTCAGCTTCTTTAAGCTGGCTTGCAAAGATACTGTCAATCTTCTCATCTGAATAGCCTCTTGATGACTTAAGTCTTTTTCTTCTGACTTCTTCACTTGCATAAATATACCACAGCTCGTCGCAGATTTCACCATATCCCTCCTCTATAAGGAGTGCTGCTTCAAGCACAAGCATGAAAAGACCTTCTTTTTTTGCCTCTTTAACTGCATTAAGCACATATTCCTTTACTGCAGGATGCACTACTTCATTTAGAAGCTCTCTTTTTTTATCATTCGAAAAAATCACTCCGGCAAGTGCCGGTCTGTCAAAATGCCCGTCCTCAAGCCATATCGGTTCGCCCGCAAACAATTCCTTTAATCTGTTGTAGCAGTCGCTTCCCGGCTCCATCAGCTCATGTGCTATCTCATCGGAGAGCATGACCCTTACGCCATCAAGTTCCCTAAGATAGCTAAGCACTGCCGATTTTCCGGCCCCTACACCACCTGTTATTCCTATAAAAATCATACTATTTCCTTTTCTGTCATCAATGCGCATCATACCAGTCATAGCCACACTCGGTGCCCACCTCCATGGATACCTTCATGTCCACCGCGCCACGCATTTCTTTCTCCAGAAGCTTAATCACTTTATCCTTCTCAGCTTCCTTTGTCTCAATTAAAAGCTCATCATGCACCTGAAGGATAAGTCTTGACTTTAAGCCCTCGTCAAGAAGCCTGTCATGCACACGTATCATGGCAATCTTTATGATATCGGCTGCTGTACCCTGAATAGGTGAGTTCATCGCAACTCTCTCTCCAAACTGTCTTTGCATGAAATTGCTCGAGTTCAGCTCGGGAATCGGTCTGATACGTCCAAACATGGTCTTTGTATAGCCATTTTTCTTGGCATCCAAAACCGTCTGATCCAAAAACTCCTTAATCTTTGGATATTTGACAAAATAGCTGTCTATATAGCCCTGTGCCTCTTTCCTTGAAATCCCCAGGTCGTTAGACAGACCAAACGCGCTGATGCCATAAACGATACCAAAATTTACCGCCTTGGCATTTCGTCTTTGAAGGTCTGTGACCTCATCAAACGGTGTGTCAAACACAAGGGATGCTGTACTTCTGTGGATATCCTGACCATTCTTAAAGGCCTCCATCATCCTTTCATCTCCTGAAAGCGCCGCAAGCACCCGAAGCTCGATCTGCGAGTAGTCTGAGTCAACAAACAGATCTCCATCCTCAGGCAGAAATACCTTTCTGATAAGCTTGCCCAGCTCAATCCTTATCGGGATATTCTGCAGATTAGGCTCTGTGCTTGAAAGACGGCCTGTCGCAGTGATTGTCTGATTTAAGGTAGTATGGATTTTGCCATCGGATGCAATATATCCCGAAAGTCCGTCAGCATATGTGCTCTTTAGCTTTGTGAGCTGTCTGTATTCCAATATATCCGCGACAATCGGATACTCCGGTGCCAGCTTTTCAAGCACATCTGCCGCAGTAGAATAACCGGTCTTTGTCTTCTTTTCATTTGGCAGTCCAAGCTTTTCAAAGAGAATGACTCCAAGCTGCTTTGGCGAATTTATATTAAACTCTTCACCTGCTGCCTCATATATTTTCTTTTCAAGCTCAGTTATCGAAACAGCAAGCTTGTCTCCATACTCCTTAAGCTTTATTCCATCAGCCCTTATACCCTCATTTTCCATATCATACAGCACGAAAACGAGCGGGAGCTCGATATCTTTATAAAGCGTGAGCATATCCATTTCCTTTAGCTTCTGCAAAAGAACCGGCTTTGATTTCCAGGCAGTATACACCTCGTAGCAGGCACAGTCCACTGCCTTTTTCTCATCCTCCTTCATCATCTGAGTAAAATCAAGCTTTCCCAGATAATCCTTTTTAGATGAGAGCATAAGCCCCAGATAGTCCTTTGCAACCGCATCATAGGGATACTCCCCGACAAGCGGATTGATAAGGTATGCAGCCACCATCATGTCAAAATATCTGTCTCTGTCATCTGCCTTTATCTCTTTGCTCTTAAATCTGTGCAGATTGGTCTTTAAATCCGGTGATATCCATGACTTTACTTCCAGGGTATTTAATTTTTCATCCAGGAAGCTGCTTGAAATCTCATCACCTGTACAGATAAAATAAATGTCCTCCTCTGAAAAACAAATCGAAACAGCAAGATAATCGTTAGAAACCGGCTCCGAAAACAGACTTAGCTGTCCATCACTTTCGCTGTTTCCCAAAGACTCTCCCGGTACTACCGCAAAAGCGACCTCCCTGCCCTTTGCCTTCTCAAACACACTCTCTGCAGTCTTTAAGTCCCTTACTATCACAAAATGCTCCTCGGCATTGTTTTTAGGAGCCTCCACGTTAAACCGTGACAGCATGTTTTTGAATTCGTATCTTTTGCACAGTAAAAAGGCTTCCTCAGTGTAGAGTGACTCTACTCCGCCACTAAGCTTTGCATCAGAAAATTCATAGTCAACCGGCGCATCAAGTATGATTGTCGCAAGCTCCTTGCTCATATGCGCCTGCTCCCAGTACTCCACTATATTCTTTGAAGCCCTTGGCGGCTTTACATTCTCAGCGTCCTCATGTACTGCCTCTATACAGTGATATTTTGCTATAAGTGCGCCTGCTGTCTTTTCGCCGATACCGGGTACCCCGGGAATATTATCAGACGTATCTCCCTGCAGAGCCTTTACATCGATAAATTCCTTTGGAGTGACGCCGTACTTTTCGATAACATCTGCTGTATTGTAGTTTTCTATCTCGGTTCCTGTTTTCTTTGTCTTTGGAATCCTTACCATGACATGGTCAGTCGCAAGCTGCAAAAGGTCTCTGTCTCCGGAAATGATGGCGACATCCATACCGGCCTTTTCTGCCCTGACAGATAAGGTTCCAAGTATATCGTCGGCCTCATAGCCTTCCTTTTCCACGATTTTAATGCCCATAGCGGTAAGCATTTCCTTTATCATAGGCACCTGCTGCCTGAGTTCCTCGTCCATAGGCTTTCTCGTGCCCTTGTACGCATCAAACATTCTGTGACGAAACGTCGGCGCATGCACATCAAATGCCACCGTCAGATAGTCAGGCTTTTCCTCGTCAAGAATCTTGAACATGATATTCAAAAATCCATAGACTGCATTTGTGTGAAGCCCCTCTGAATTGGTCAGATCAGGAAGTCCGTGATATGCCCTGTTTAAAATACTGTGTCCGTCTATAAGTACAAGCTTTTCACTCATTTTGATACTTTCCTTACTGTCAATTATAATATTGTTGTAATCGCTGCCGGTCACACTGCAGTGCAGGCAGTAATGTTAAATAGCTCTTGTATATTTCTTAAGCCACTGGGCCTCCTCATCATTCAAAAATGGTGAAACAAGCTCATAAACTCTAGCATGGTAAGCGTTCAGGTATCCCTTTTCCCTGTCTGTCATCTGATTTGGATCAATCGCATCGAGATCTATCGGTACATAGGTCAGATTCTCAAAATACATGAACTGGCCATACTCATTTTTCTCACCCTTTCGGCAGATAAGCTCATTCTCTGTACGAATACCGAATTTGCCCTCTAAATAGATGCCCGGCTCATCTGTAGTGACCATGCCCTCTTCTATCACACGTTCTGCAGTCCTGCCCGGGTACTGCTTCCAGTGAAAGCTGTTTGGTCCCTCATGAACATTGAGCACATAGCCCACACCGTGTCCGGTACCGTGATTGTAGTCCATGCCAATCTCCCATAAAGGCTCTCTTGCCAGAATATCAAAGTTTAGTCCCGAGCAGCCCTCCTTAAACCTTGCATTTGCCAGGTTCATATTTGAGCGGCAAACTCTCGTAAACATATCCTTCATCTCGTCAGTCACAGGGCCTAGTGCAAAGGTCCTCGTGATATCTGTGGTTCCCTCCAGATAATGTCCTCCTGAATCAACCAAAAGAAGACTCTCAGGCTTAAGCTGCCTGTCAGACTCCTCTGTTGCAGAGTAATGCACAATAGCACCATGATCAGCATATCCGCATATTGTGGCAAAGCTCAAATCAAGAAAGCCCTCCTGCTCAGCTCTAAGCGATGCAAGATAATCTGAAGCCGAAATCTCTGTCATAGGTATCTTACCTATATTTGTCTTAAGCCAGTACATGAACTTGCACATCGCAACTGCATCCTTCAAATGTGCCTTGCGCAGATTTTCAAGCTGTACTTCATTCTTTACGGCCTTCATGACAACTGTAGGATCCTCCGCATCAATCACCTTAACACCATCCGGCAGGCTGTCGCAGATGCGGTAATTTACAATCGATGTATTTAAAAGCACTGTCTCTTTTTCATCAATATGCTTCACATATTCATAAAAATCATCGTAAGGTCTTGTCTGTATACCATTCTTATCGAGGTATGCCTTAAGAGTCTCTGTCACAACCTCTTCCTGCAAAAACCATATGCAGCTGTCCTGTGACAGTGCCAGATATGAAAGCACTACAGGCACATAGCTTATGTCGCCTCCCCTGACATTTAAAAGCCAGGCGATATCGTAAAGTGATGACATCAGATGAAGTGTTGCACCCTTTTGTGCCATCTGCTCTCTGACTCTTTTAAGCTTTGAGCTTATATCCTCACCGGTATATTTATTGTCAAAAATCATGACAGGTGCCTTTGACATAGGTGGTCTGTCAGTCCATATAAGGTCAATCAGATCCTCATTTACGTACATGCTGCCGTGCTTTTCTTTTGCGATTTCAGAAAGCCTTTTGCCCCATGCGGCATTTACCACTCTGCCGTCAAAACCTATTACACCGCCATCCGAAAGAGTATCCTTTATATACTCATCAACTGTCGGTACGCCCTCCTCGCCAATCTTAAAGAGCTTTACAGTGGTATCCTTAAGCTGCGCAGCCGCCTGCACAAAATACCTGCCGTCTGTCCATAGTCCGGCCTCATCCATAGTGATGACTGCGGTACCTGCTGAGCCTGTGAAGCCGGTAATATATTTGCGTGCCTTAAAATGCTCTCCTACATACTCTGACTCATGAAAATCAGCAGTAGGTACAACATACAGCGAAATGCCCCTCTTTGCCATCTCGCTTCTCAATGCTTTTAATCTATCCTGTATCATTTTATTATGCCTCTTTAAATTCAAAAAATTTTGTATCTAATTCCGGATACATTCTCTTTAATGAGATTGGTTTGCCGGATTTGTTCAAAAAGCAATGGCTGCTTTTTGCAGTGGTGCGAAGCTCGCCTGTCTCTTTGTCCTTCATGACATACTCAAGCTCCATCTTTATTCCGTTATACTTAAGCAGCTTTGTGTAGATGACGACCGTGTCATCGAAATGTACCATACTGTG
>OKVA01000795.1_pt1 | contig 8997 bp, 8 predicted proteins | sample 1606741 | NCBI WGS metagenome assembly OKVA01 (sample SAMEA3882528, study PRJEB24775) | human gut metagenome | biome: human-associated habitat; feature: intestine environment; material: feces | place: Netherlands | collected 2009/2010 | reverse complement strand
GGTAAGCAAAGGTAGCTAATTTTAAAACTTAACAACCAGAAATTTCCGCTGAGCCCAAAATATAGGGAATGCCAAAGTATGTTTTTCCCGCATCAGAAAACATGTTTGTACACGTATATTCCCATATAGTTATACATACGTACAGACTTGTGCGGACGTATGTATAATTATATGTCCAAAATAAAATTCCATATCAAAGACAAGGGCGTTTTTTAAAAGGCGGTTATCTTTTTTAAAAACGTCTTGATCTTTTTTACCGTTACCGGAACTTTGTAAACCGTCATTCTATGGAAATCCCCCCCTTATGCACACTTCTTGCGAGAAAAAAGCCTGAAAACACCCTACTCCCTATCAAGCCTGAAATAGCCCACAATATATGTATATAACTGAGGACAAGCATGTTACACGAAAACATATTTTAGAACGCTATGAGAGCATGAGAGCATAAGTGAGAACAAATATTTTTACTATATGCATATAAGTTGTTTATAATTAGTCTGTTATACAGACAGTGAGGGCATGAGGGCATAAACATCCGAACTTCCTCAAGAGAAAAACTGATACGTCAAGAACATTTCTGAAAGCTATCAGAGAACAAAACAGTCCTTCAAGAACCAAAGTCCTTCCCCACGATTTTGCAGATGAACCTCAAACAGACCGAAAAAACCGCTTTTTAAAAACTTGTTTTTCAATTGAAAGGACAGAGGAGCACTCTTTACAAGGCAAAGTTGTTTAAAAAGAAAGATAAAGAGTTGCTCGCAAATCAGGTTTTTCTAGCTTGCTCAAGAACTTTCTATTTATCATAAACTTCAAACTTTATTAAATCATTAAACCATTTCTACCCGTATTTGTCATCTAGGAAACAATAAATAGATTAGATTATGGAAAAAATTATTGAGAGAAATGTCCCTATTGCAGAAGAGAATGTAACATTATCAGGACAACCGGCAACAAATATGTTCGAAGACTGGAGTGAGAACATAACTGAAACAGATCTTTTGCATGAAGAAAAAGATAAAGGATTCTCCCCTAAAAAGAATCCCAAAAAACTAATGAAAGAAATGGATCAGATAGTACAGGATGACATTAAAAACATTCATTAATAACTATTCATCCAATCCCCTTTACTATTTTACATTTGTCCTAGGCTAGTGTACAAAAATCACTTGGCGAAAAGAGTATAAGGACAACTGAATACAAATAAATTGGAAACAACTGCCATAAAAAACAGTTGTTTCCAATTTCAATTATGAACAAAATCTCTATGACGGCAAATTAATTAAGATAACAACACAAGTCTTGATGCCATCCTGTTGGAGCATTATTCACCTCAACAGGGGTAAAATGATTTATCGCAATCACATTCTTCACTCCACGTACTATATCTTTTGCAAACAACGCTGCAAGTCCTAATCCCATTACCCATACTAACACAACAAAAAACTTTCTCATATCCTAATATATTTAAATGGTTATTCTTATGACAAAGAGAAAACAAAGCCTATGCCAAAACAAGACAGGCTTTGATTATCAATTAAATACATTAAGAATAAGCTATTTTCAAAGAAAAAGATCCACATTTTCATTGTAGAATATTTCTACACTTTCCCCAACAAACCAGACATGTACATCACCTTGTATCCGGCACAATAAACAACAGGAAGGATAACTTTATAACATTCTTCCTCATCTAAATACATTAATAATATTGATAGTTGGTTAAGCTGCACACAAGTACAAACAACTAACTATAAGCAGTTTCGTTATATTCCCTAATAACAAAACAACCATATCCACTATAAATCGTGTTCATTCATCCCAGGCAACAATTCTTCCTGAATATTTGTCATGCATTTCCACAAACTATACCGTGCTTCAGGATTCATTTTTTCTAGAGAATATAAAACCTCTTTCATATTTGAACGATTCGACAAACTTTCATAAGGACAATCTTTGATCTGTTTACGAAAACCGCGGATACGTGCCATTTCAATTAAATCCGCTTCATGTACCAAGCACATCGGACGAATAATTGTCATCTCAAATTTACGCATCACTAATTTAGGAGGCATTGTACTGAACGCTCCCTGAAAAGTAATATTCATCAACAAAGTTTCCAAGATATCATCCATATGATGTCCTAAAGCAATCTTATTGCACCCCTGCTCCTTTGCCACCGTGAACAAAGCTTTTCTCCGATTCCAAGAACAAAGGAAACAAGGAGACTTCCGAGTGTCGGTACTCGGATCAAAAAAAGTTTCATAATGCACAAACGGCACCCCTAAATCCTCTGAGTAGCCTTTCAGATATTCCAAATCAGATTGATAAGGAATATTTGTCATGCCTACATGCACAGCTATCACTGTAAATTTCGGTTTCAAAATACGTGAACGCCTTGCCAATAGCTCCAACAGAGCCAAAGAATCCTTCCCACCAGAAAGACCTATCAAAATTTTATCACCATCCTCAATCAAGCGATACTTTACCACCCCCTTGTTAAAGCGTTGCTCCAACCTTCGCATTATTTTCTCGTCTTCCGTAAATTGTGCCATACATCTTCTTTAAAAATAGGGCACAAAAGTACATGAAAAGAATGATTTATGGAAGATTTAACAAAATAGAATTATGTAAAGCATGAGAAATCCAATTAATATTTGTATTTTTGAATCTAAATAATACGGATTATAAACTAACTATGTACAAAAAATATATCATTGGTTTATTTACTTTATGCTGCGCAGGCAACGCTGCGGCACAAAGCTTGGCGCAAGCCAAACAACTTTTCCTGAACGGAGAATTTGAACAAGCCAAACCTGCTTTCCAAAAGCTGGTAAAGCAAGCCCCTTCTAACGCCAATTATAATTATTGGTATGGCGCATGTTGTTATGAAACAGGAGAAAAAAAAGAAGCACAGCCCTACCTTGAAAAAAGCGCCGCCCGCAAAGTCATTGACGCATACCGCTACTTAGGAAAACTATATTATGACATCTATCGGTTTGACGATGCCGTAGATAACTACGAACAACACATAGAATGGTTGGAAAAGAAAAAACGCCCTACCGAAATGGCTGAAGCAGAGCTGGAACAAATAAAGCAAGCAGCCCGTATGATAAAAGGAGTGGAAAACATTACTGTAATAGACAGCTTTGTAGTCGATAAAAATGATTTTCTAAAAGCATATAAAATCAGTAGAGAATCGGGGGCACTCTATCACGATCCTGCCATATCCGGGACTGTCTATCAGACCGAAATGGGCAATAAAGTACTCTACGGAAACCAAAGCACAGACGGCAAGATGCAACTGTACTCCCGTATCCGTCTGTTGGACGGCTGGAGCGAGCCCGAACCTCTCACGTCCCTTAATGAACAGGGAAATGTAAACTATCCCTTCTTAATGTCAGATGGCATTACCTTGTATTATGCATCGGATGGAGAAGGCTCTTTGGGAGGATACGATATTTTTGTAACTCGCTATGATTCGGAAAATAGCAATTATCTTCGTCCCGATAATATAGGAATGCCATTTAACTCTCCCGCCAATGACTATATGTATGCCATTGATGAATTCAACAATATCGGCTGGTTTGCTTCAGACCGCTATCAGCCTGATAACAAAGTCTGTATCTATGTGTTTGTACCGAACTCTTCAAAAGAAGTATACAATTATGAAAGTACAGACGAACAGATCATCATAAATGCAGCCAGCCTGCGCTCTATCCGTACCACTTGGAAAGATGAAGAGAAAGTACGAACCGGCAAGCAACGCCTGGCAGCCATAATGTATGCCAAAGAATCCGGAGAACAACAAAAAGACTTCACCTTGATAATAGATGATTCTGCCGTTTACCACACATTGAACGACTTCCGCTCTGCCGAAGCACGCAAACTTTACCAGCAAAGAATACAAAAGCAGAAGGATTATGACAACCTGAAGAAAAATCTGGATGACAAGCGCGAACAATATGCCCAAGGGAACAGTGCACGAAAGAAGAATCTGACACCCGCCATTTTGGAATTGGAAAAACGTACTGAACAACTTCTGAAAGAAATGGCCCAACTGGATATCAGTGTCCGCAACGAAGAAATAAAGAAGTTGAAACACTAATACAAAGATATTTATGGAAGTATTTATTATCGTATCGCTCATCTTGGCAGGACTACTTCTCTTTATTGTAGAGGTTTTCCTTATTCCCGGCATCAGTATAGCCGGAATAGCATCAGCCATCTGCCTGCTATATGCCAACTATTACGCTTTCGACACATTAGGACCGATAGCAGGATTCATTACTTTGATAGCATCCGTCCTAAGTTGCATAGCCATTATCGTTTGGTTTATGCACTCAAAAACCATGGACAAGCTTTCTTTGAAGAAAACACTGGATTATAAAATCGATCCCCTAAAAGGAACCCATATCCGCATCGGAGACAAAGGCATAGCAATAACCCGCCTTGCACTGATAGGCAATGCAAACTTTAACGGACACATCATCGAAGTGCGCTCTGCCGATGGTTTGATTGATGAGAATACTCCCATTTATGTAGAAAGAATGGTTGAAGGAACGGTGATTGTACGCAAATTCAACCTATGATAGAAAAATGACTTACAAATACGATTTTATCAAATTTCTTGATTGACATTCTCATTCAAGCATATTTTAGACAATAGTGAAAACAGCAAAAACTTGATATTGAGCTGTTCAAATATAAATATTTACTTTTAAACAACTGATTATTATGATCGAACCCAACTATCTTCCTTTCATCCTTATAGGAGGTGGAATTATTTTCGTGGTACTATTCTTTCATTATGTGCCATTTTTCCTCTGGCTGTCTGCCAAAGTTTCGGGGGTACGCATCTCATTGGTGCAATTATTCTTAATGCGCATCCGTAATGTCCCTCCTTATGTCATTGTCCCGGCAATGATTGAAGCACACAAAGCCGGCTTAAGCAACATAACCCGAGATGAATTGGAAGCTCATTATATGGCAGGCGGGCATGTGGAAAAAGTAGTGCACGCACTAGTATCCGCGTCCAAAGCCAATATCGAACTGTCTTTCCAAATGGCAACTGGTATTGACCTAGCCGGTCGTGACGTATTCGAAGCCGTGCAAATGTCAGTGAACCCTAAGGTTATTGACACCCCTCCCGTTACCGCTGTAGCCAAAGACGGCATACAGCTTATAGCTAAAGCTCGTGTCACCGTACGCGCCAATATCCGCCAATTAGTAGGAGGTGCCGGAGAAGACACGATTCTAGCACGTGTTGGTGAAGGTATCGTGTCCTCTATCGGATCGTCCGAAAATCACAAATCCGTATTGGAAAATCCTGATTCTATCTCTAAATTAGTACTCCGCAAGGGCTTAGATGCCGGTACGGCTTTCGAAATCCTGTCTATTGATATAGCTGATATTGATATAGGCAGAAATATTGGAGCTGCTTTACAAATAGACCAGGCCAATGCCGACAAGAATATTGCACAAGCCAAAGCAGAAGAACGCCGTGCAATGGCCGTCGCCTTGGAACAGGAAATGAAAGCCAAAGCAGAAGAGGCACGCGCGAATGTAATTCAGGCAGAAGCCGAAGTGCCCAAGGCCATGGCGGAAGCATTCCGTAGTGGCAACCTAGGTATTATGGACTATTACCGCATGAAGAATATACAAGCAGATACCTCCATGCGTGAAAATATTGCAAAACCCGAAACAACTTTCGGTAATGAGCCATTAAGTAAATAAAACTAGTATTCAACGATTAATATATTTTTCTTGGATGCGAATGGAACTGTTTTTCTCTTGATAATGCTAATATCAATGAAAGTTTATAAATCCGTGACATCTACATCTAGGAAATAATCTGTTTGCATACTCATTAAAAAGACAAGAAATATAACATTAATTATACTGGCCATTAACCACAAAAATAAAGATTATGAAAAAATATTATGCAGAATCTGAGTTGATTATCAATCCCGACGGCTCTATCTTCCACCTTCATATCAAACCTGAACAGTTGGCAAATAAAATAATTCTAGTAGGTGACCCCGGGCGTGTAGCATTAGTAGCTTCTCATTTCGATACTAAAGAATGTGAAATAGAAAGCCGTGAGTTCAAGACCATTACCGGTACTTATAAAGGAAAACGTCTCACCGTAGTTTCCACCGGTATAGGTTGTGACAATATAGACATTGTGATGAATGAATTAGATGCTTTGGCCAATATTGATTTCAATACCCGTTATGAAAAAGACCACTTGCGCCAATTGGAATTAGTACGTATCGGTACATGTGGCGGATTACAGCCTTATACTCCTGTTGGTACCTATGTTTGTTCTGAAAAGTCTATCGGTTTTGACGGACTGCTTAATTTCTACGCCGGACGCAATGAGGTTTGCGATCTGAAATTAGAACAAGCTTTTATAGATTACATGGGGTGGGAAGGTAATGTATGCATCGCCCACCCATACGTTATTGATGCCGACCGGGAATTAATAGACCGCATTGCGCAAAATGATATGGTCCGTGGCGTAACTATCGCCGCAGGAGGTTTCTTTGGTCCGCAAGGACGAGAACTCCGTATCCCATTGGCCGATCCTAAACAGAATGAAAAGATTGAGAAATTTGAATACAATGACTATCGCATCACTAACTTTGAAATGGAAAGTTCCGCCCTTGCCGGATTAGCACGCCTGATGGGACACAAAGCCATGACTGTATGTATGGTGATTGCCAACCGACTAATAAAGGAAGCCAATACCGGCTATAAAAACTCTATTGATGGTTTGATAGAAAAAGTCTTGGAAAGAATATAATTCCCAATTTAGTTGTCTATATAATATGGATAAGATTCACCGGATCATCTATCAAGACTTATTCTTATTATTATCCAGAAGAAGATTGGCATAAACAGATTTTTTACAGAATAAGCCAACTCTTTTTACCTAACAGGGGACATCGCTTCATAGAAGACCATTTTTTGTAAAAAAACAACAAGATGTCCCCTCATAAAACAAATAAAAATATGGAAACCAGTTTCAAACAAACAACTAGTAATAAAGTAGAACGTTACCGTCTTTTCCTCCCTCAGTTTGAACTTTTAATATCAGATGAAAAAGAAGAAATAAGTGTTTTGGCCAATACTGCTGCTGCTCTTCGGGAAGCCTTCGGCTTTTTTTGGGTAGGTTTCTATCTGGTTAAAGACGACCAACTTATTTTAGGACCTTTTCAGGGAAGCACCGCCTGTTATCGCATCCATAAAGGAAAGGGAGTATGTGGAACCTCATGGGCAGAAGCTCGAACCTTGATAGTGCCCAATGTAGAACAATTCCCCGGACATATAGCCTGCAGTTCTCTTTCCCGCTCCGAAATTGTTGTTCCTATTCTTGCTAATGGACAAGTAAAGGGAGTATTGGATATTGACAGTAATCTATTAAACTTTTTTAATGAAACAGACCGCCGTTATTTAGAAGAAGTAACAGCCATTGTAGCTAAAACATTATATTATTAACCAAATGAAAATGATAAACCAAGATACAATCTGTGCCATTGCCACTGCACAAGGAGGTGCCATTGGCGTAATCCGCATCTCAGGAAAAGATGCCATCGCCATAACAGACCGTATTTTTACTCCCGTAGGTAAACATCCCCTCCCCCTTTCCGAACGCAAGGCTTACACCATGGCTTTCGGACACATCCGGCAAGACGATGGGGAGATCATTGATGAAGTACTGATCGGTTTGTTCAAGTCACCTCATTCTTACACGGGCGAAGACTGTGTGGAAATCTCATGCCATGGTTCGTCTTTCATCTTGCAACAGGTCATGCAACTGCTCATCCGGAAGGGATGCAGGGCGGCCGGTCCGGGTGAGTTCACCCAACGTGCCTTCCTAAACGGAAAGATGGATTTGAGTCAGGCGGAGGCCGTGGCAGACCTGATAGCCTCTTCGTCCGCAGCCACCCACCGGATGGCTATGAACCAGATGAGGGGCGGTTTCAGCCGCGAACTGTCCTCCTTGCGCGAACGCCTGCTCCACCTCACTTCTTTGATGGAACTGGAATTGGATTTCAGTGACCATGAGGAATTAGAGTTCGCTGATCGTAGCGAGCTTCGCACGCTTGCGGATCATATCGAACAGGCCGGTGTAGGTGGCCGGGTTGGAGCGCGGGGTGCGGCCAATGGGCGACTGGTCGATGCCGATGACCTTATCCACGAACTCCAGCCCCTCTACCCCATCGCACTTGCCAGCGCGGGAGCGGGCACCGTTCAGCTCGCTGGCCAGCGTTTTGTACAGGATCTCGTTGATCAGGCTGGACTTGCCCGAGCCGGAAATGCCGGTGACGCAGATGAATTCCCCCAGCGGGAAGCTGACATCAATATTGCGCAGGTTGTTTTCCCGTGCGCCCTTTACGGTCAGGCAGTGGCCGTTGCCGGTGCGGCGGGTCTGCGGTACGGCAATGCGTTTGCGGCCGGAGAGATAATCGCCGGTGATGCTGCGCTTTGCCTTGCAGATGTCCTTCACGCTGCCAGCGGCTACGATCTCACCGCCATGCACGCCTGCGCCCGGGCCTACATCCACGATATAATCCGCTGCACGCATGGTATCCTCATCATGCTCCACAACTATGAGCGTATTTCCCAGATTCTTAAGATTCATAAGTGCACCAAGCAGCTTGTCGTTATCCCTCTGATGCAATCCGATACTTGGCTCATCAAGTATATATGCCACACCTACAAGTCCTGAGCCTATCTGCGTGGCAAGCCTGATTCGCTGGGCTTCCCCGCCTGAAAGGCTTGCCGTGCCACGGGTAAGGGTGAGGTAATCAAGGCCGACCTGCTGCAAAAAGCCAACTCTCGCACGGATTTCCTTTAGTATCTGATCTCCTATATAGTGCTGCTGCTCTGTAAGCTCTATATCAGCAAGGAACTTCACAAGCTCCTTCACAGACATGGAGGTCATCTCATATATGTTCTTGTCCGCAACCGTAACGGCAAGTGACGACGGCT
>OKVA01000784.1_pt1 | contig 9194 bp, 6 predicted proteins | sample 1606741 | NCBI WGS metagenome assembly OKVA01 (sample SAMEA3882528, study PRJEB24775) | human gut metagenome | biome: human-associated habitat; feature: intestine environment; material: feces | place: Netherlands | collected 2009/2010 | reverse complement strand
AAGCCTTACTATGTAAGTCTTATTAGTGTTATTTGGAGTCAAAAAGTCTCCAAATAAGTATCAACCATACCTATTATATTTGGGGTGAAAAATATAATAATATTATTAAAATAAATATAATTTAATTTAGAATTAAAATTATACAAAAAAATTCCTAATAAAAATTATTCAGAGATTTTTTATATAATTAAAAATACAAATATTAGTATTTAAGTACATATTAACCATAATTTTATGCAATTAAAAACTAAAAGTTTTTCAATATTATTTAATTGTTTGTTTTATTCATATATGAATTATTTTCAGATATTCTATCTATATTTTGCATATCTTTGAATTATTGTGTAATTGAGATAATTGCAACAAATAATGAAATTATTGCTATAAATAAAGAAATATATGATACTTTTCTTGTTTCATTAATATTTTCGATAAATAATTTATTCTCAAAATATTTTTCAAAACTTTCACAATCATTAATTAAAGTTTTACTTTTTTCTACTTGAATTTTTGAAACCTTTTTTAGATATTCATTTGTAAAATAACTATTATTTGATACTACATTTGCAAGTAAAGTTTTATATTGTAACGTTCTATTTAAAAACTTGTTGTATGATTTATATATTTTTTTGCTGCAACTTTTTGAATAAATAGAAAATATATCATTTCTTTCATTTGTAATTAATTTTTCTAATTCAATATTTTTATAAAAATGCAACATAGTTATATATATATCAATTAAAGATTCTGGAACTAAATATAAATTTTTTTTATCAGATTCTGTATAAATATATATATTAGCATTTCTGTCTATATTTTCATAATTTTGATAGCATTCAAAACAAATATCAGTTTTAAAATAATTACAACCTTTATTTTGAATATGTTCACAAACACTAAATTGTTCAAATTTATGTTCATTAGTATAACCATACATATAATGTGATAGCATTATTGAAGGAGGTCTGTCAGATATTTCATAATTTGTTTCATAGATATTTAAACTAATTGGTACACTGCTAATCTTTTTTTCGAATTTTAAATAACTATTTATAAATTTATTTATTATATACTTAATTTCAATCATAGTATTATTAAAGTTATTATTTCTTATTATATTTGGATTCCAATCATATCTTCCAATACATTTTTTTGAACCAATATAATATTCTCTATATTCTGAATAATCTGTTATATCGCAAACAATAGTATTATTAAGTTCTTTTAAAATATTATCACTTAACTTACATTCAAATGCAATTCCAAAATAATTACTTGAAAAATTAAATACCAGTATATCTATAAAACTTACATATTCTAATATAGCTTTTGGTTCTATATGACCTATATGTCCATAAGAATTCGAATTATGAAAATTATCATAACTTTTAAAAATTTCTATAAACTTATTATCTATAATGGTAGAAAAAATATTTTTTTCCATAGGATTTTCATAGAACATTTTTCTAAATTTATTACATAATGAATCAGATTCAGATTTAGGAAACAAATATAATAAGGTAATAGTTTCATTTAATTTAATAAATTTATTTTTTGAATTTTTTATTGTTTTGTCTTTGAACATACAAGGACCAAATAAGCTTTGTTCTAACGGACTACATTCATTGATATTAATATTTTCATATTTTTTTGCTTTACTTTTCATTTTTTTATTAAGCCTTGTTTTTTTCTTATATTCATTTGTATTTATTAATTCATTTTTAATTTTCATTAATTATCACATCCTTTAAAATAATTTCTTTATAAGGCATTAAAAAACTCACGACACCATAATAGGTTCGTAAGTTGTATTCAAATGGAGCAGGTGATGAGAATCGAACTCACGCAGTCAGCTTGGAAGGCTGAGGTTCTACCATTAAACTACACCTGCATCAGTAGGCAATAATAATGATACTATAAAATTGCCTATCTGTCAATTATTTTATGCAAATTTCTTAAAAAAATTACATTTTTTACACAAAAACAGCAAAAATAATTAATTTTTAATCGAATTAGGATTAATTAAACTAAGACTTACCCTATTCTTTTTTAATGAAATATCATCAACATAGCAAGTAACAATATCTCCAACTGATACAACTTCACTAGGATGTTTAATGTACTTATCTGTCATTTTAGATATATGTACTAGTCCATCATCATGTAAGCCAATATCAATAAATGCTCCAAAATTCACAACATTTCTAACAGTACCAGATAATTCCATACCTACTTTTAAATCTTCTATTTTAAGAATGTCACTTTTTAATAAAGGTTTGTCAAAGTCATCTCTAAAATCTCTATTAGGTTTAGAAAAACATTTAATAATATCTTCTAAAGTATAAATATCTGTGCCTAGTTTTTCACTAACTTCTTTAATATTAATTGCACCAAGTACATCATTAAGTTTCTTACTACCAAGATCATTAATACCAAAGCCATACATATCAAGAAGTTTACTAGCAGTACCATAACTTTCTGGATGAATAGAAGTAACATCCATTGGATTAGTACCATCAATAATTCTCATAAAACCTATAGATTGTTCATATGCCTTAGGAGTTAGTACCTTCTTTTTCATAAGTTCATCTCTAGATAAAACTTTTCCATTTTCTTCTCTGTATTCAATAATCTTATCAATATTACTTTTAGTAAGACCAGAAATATATTTAAGTATAGACCTACTAGCAGTATTAACATTAACACCAACATTATTAACACATTTAGATACAACAAAGTCAAGAGATTCATCTAACTTTTTTTCATTAACATCATGTTGATATTGACCAACACCAATACTCTTGCTATCAATTTTAACAAGTTCAGATAAAGGATCTTGTAATCTTCTAGCAATACTAATAGCACTTCTTTTTTCAACTGTTAAATCAGGAAATTCTTTAATAGCTAAGTCACTAGCAGAATAAACACTAGCACCAGCCTCACTAACAATAATATATTTAATATCTTTATCTCTGTATTCACTAATAGTCTCAGCTACTAATTTCTCACTTTCTCTAGAAGCCGTACCATTTCCAATAGCTACAATATCAATATTATACTTTTTAAATAAATCTTTTAAAGTTTTCTTTGATTCTTCCCATTTATTATGCGGTTCATGTGGATAAATTACCGAAATATTAAGAACACTAGAAGTAGGACTAACAACAGCAAGCTTACATCCTGTTCTAAATGCCGGATCAAAACCAAGTACAGTAACATCTTTCATTGGTGGAGTAAGAATTAAATTCTCTAAATTTTCTCCAAACACCTCAATAGCGGCTTCTTCACTAACTTCTTTAAGTTCACTTCTAACTTCTCTCTCAATACTAGGAATAATTAATCTCTTATAACTATCTCTAATCGCAGTCTTAACAATATCACTAGCCATAACTTTATCATTTTTAATAATTTTATTTTCTAAATATGAAATAATATAATCATCATCAACTACTACATTAACACTAAGTACCACCTCTTTTTCACCTCTATTAATAGCAAGTACTCTATGCGGTTTAATAAATTTAACTCTCTCTTCATAATCATAATACATTTCATAAATACCATTTTCATCAGTACTATTCTTTTTAAGTTTAGTTTTAATAACACCATGATTCATCATATTATTTCTAATCCATTTACGATAACTAGCATTATCACTAATCCATTCCGCTATAATATAACTAGCTCCAGTGATTGCTTCATCAACACTTTTAACATTATCATTAAGATAAGACTCTGCTATCTTTTTAACATCAATATCTTTAAAAGACATAATAATTTTAGCTAGAGGTTCTAATCCATTCTTAATAGCCTCTGTAGCCTTAGTCTTTTTCTTTTCTTTATATGGTCTATAAATATCTTCTACTTCTACTAATTTTTCACACTTTAAAATATTATCTCTAATTTCATCAGTTAGTAAACCCTTCTCATCAATTAATCTAATAACATCTTCTTTTCTTTTTAATAAATTTTCTTGATATTCATATACCTCATTAATACTTCTAATCTGTTCTTCATCTAAAGCACCAGTAACTTCTTTTCTATATCTAGCAATAAAAGGTATTGTAGCTCCTTCTCCTAATAACTTCAAAGTAGCAATTACACTATCTTTTTTTATACCCAAATCATTAACTATTCCATTTATAATAACATCATTCATTATTTATATCTCCTATCTATCTTAATTTTTTCCCTGCTTTTTCACTATAACTATCATCTATATATTTATCTCTTTCATTATCAAATCCAGTATCAATTTTATTCTCATTTTTAAGTCTTGTCATTTTAATAATAACAATAGGAATATTAAGTCTCTTACTTTCCATTATATCTTTGTCTCTTATTTCATCATAAACAACTATAAAATCAGGTTTCTTAATATTATATTCCTTATTTTCATTTTGTAAATTAACTAATTCTATTTCACTATACCAATTACTACCATTAACTAACTCTTTTGAAGTCATAATTCTATTAACATATCTACTAACAGCGGTATTACTACTATAAACATCTCCACTAAAGGCATCCTGCTCTAACATATGAATAACAGTATCATTATCAAAAGAATTATATCCATAAATAATACCACCCTCACCATGTCCATAAGTATCGCTATTTTCATCAGATATTATTGAGTAACAGTTTCTTCTATTATTACTTTTATCTTTATATATTCCTTGCATTCTAACAAGCATAGTATATTTACTATCTCTTAAATCATATACTTTAACATCATCTATATCATTTGATACTACTTTATCATCACATTTAGATAAATCAATTAAATCTTTTTTAATCATATCATAAGATATATCTTTAAGTTTTCTTAAATCATCATAAAAAGAAACACTAATATTTTTATCATATAACTTATTAAATAAATTTATCTTATCTTCACAAGAAATTTTATCAAAATTTAGAATCATTTGATAAAAATCTATTTTATCATTATCAAGAACTTTATCTTCAGCATCTAACTTACTATTATATCTAAGCATTTCTTTAATATTAAGCCAAACATTATAAATATTATCACAAAACAAAGCATCTACAACCACTTCACTAATCTTTCTATTTACTTCCCCCTTCAATTCTTTTTTAAGACTATCTAAATCCACAAAACAAGCATTACCATTTTCATCATAATCATTATGTTTTAGAAAAATTCTCCTAATATCATTACTATAAATAAAAGAATTAGCCCGATATTCATACATTAAACTTGGTTTTTTAATAATCTCATCATATACTTTAAAAAGTCCACTATCACTATCATATTCATTAAGTAATTCTTTATAATATTTATCAAGTTTCTTTTTTATTATCAAGTAGTCATTATTCACTTCTAGTGCATTAATATTTCTTCTAAAATCAATAAAACTATCACTTTTTAATTTATCAAAAAACTTATCATTAAGTAAAATTTCTCTATTAAACTTAACATTATAATTAACAAGATTGACAATATTAAAAAATTTATCAAATAAGTAAACTGCCCTATTATCATTTTCAAAGAAAGAGGAAATATTTGTTATACTTAAATAAGGTAATATTTTAACTATTGTTTCATCTTTGAAATTTTCATCTAGTAACTTTACCTGCTTATCACTACCAATACAAGAAAGAAATTGAAGACCCTTACCAGCAGCAATTAAATTCATATCTTCCATTTTATAAATTATTTTAGCAATATCTTCATAATCAGCATCTGCAAATATTGAATATACATCATCAGATATAGATACAAATTCTTTAAATAAATTATCATTATTAAAAATATATTGAAGTGTTTTATCCATATTTTTTTCTGTTAAACAAACAAATAATTTATATTCACCATCATGATTTTTATAAAAATTATGTATTGTATTATAATCTAAAATAGTAAAAAAATCATCAATATCAATCATATTAAATAACCATCTAAAATTTTTATATGTATCTCCTTCGTTGCAGGTCTTAAGTAATTCTCTTCTTAATTTATCCCTAACAAAAGGAATATTAAATACCCTCTTTCTTTCATCTTCTCCTAAGTAGCAGACCCTACTAACTAATTTCATTACATCAGTATTATTAACTAACTCTCTATCATTAAAATCCATCAAAATCACCTTTCATTATCCTTGTCACTAACATATCCGATAACCTTATCACCATATTTATCTCTTATTTCATCTATAACACTCTGAAGTTTATCATTATCTAACATATTCTCATTATTATTAAAATTATCAAAGATAGATAACTGTTTCTTTCTTACTGTAGAAAAGCCACTAATAAATACACAAACACTTCTAATACCATCATCATGATTCCATAAATTATCAAATATTCTGCAAGCATTATCATATATTTCTTCATCAGCTGCGATACTAAAATCTAATTTTACTTGTTTACTAACTTTATCAAAATAGTTATATTTAAGCCAAATACCAATAGTATCAGCATACATTTTATTGTATCTTAATTTTTTACCAATATCAAAAGACAAATTATGAATAACATCATGTATCATACTAATATCATGATAGTTATAAGGAAGTACTGTCGAAGAAGAAATACTTTTCGCAGCTTCTCTTTCATAATAAACAGGACTATTATCAATACCATTAGCATAGTCATGCATCATCTTACCCATAGACTTAAATTTTCTAGTCAACATATCAACATCATAATTAGCCAGTTCCTCAATTGTATTAATTCCCATCTCATGAAGTTTCTTACTACTAGCTTTACCAATCATAAATAAATCATCAACTTTAAGAGGAAACATCTTTTCTTCCACTTCATTGCTAAACAAAGTATGTACCTTATTAGGTTTCTCAAAATCAGAAGCCATCTTAGCAAGTAATTTATTATTACCAACACCAACGTTAACAGTAAAACCAAACATTCTATAAATATCATCTTTAATTTTATAAGCAATTTTAACAGGATCCCCAAAAAGTTCCATACTGCCAGTATAATCTAGAAAGCATTCATCAATACTATATCTTTCAATAATATCAGTATATTGACATAAATAATTATACATCTTATCCGAAAAATACTTATATAACTTATAATTAGGTTTATATATTTCTAAATAAGGACATTTCCTTCTAGCAGAATAGATAGCCTCCGCGGTAACTACCCCCTTCTTTTTACAAGAATTACTTTTAGCAAGAACAATACCTCTTCTCTGTGACTCATCTCCCGCTATAATAGCATATCTATTTCTAATATCATATTTATATCCTTTTTTAAGCATATATACAGCAGTCCAACTAAGAAAAGCATTATTTACATCAATATGTAAAATAATTCTATCCATATTACACCTCTATATAATAATCAGTCTTATATACTTTACCATCTATACGATAGTAGATAGTATATTTACCTTTTAATCCATTTAAATTAACATACTTAGTATCTTTAACTTCATATATTCTCTTATCAAATAACTTATCAAGTATTAAGTAAACCTCTTTACCAGTATTATTATATATACTAATTCTATTAACATCCATCTTAATATTAATATCTTTACCATCATATTTATCATACTTAATAATAGAAATATCTTTATTATATCTATTAGTAGTAGTTAGTTTACCATATCTAACTCCTTTTACAATTTTATATTCACTAATACCATCATAAAAAGAATAAATATTACTCTTCTCAAAAGATTCTATTTCACTAAACTTCTTATCCTTAACACTATAAAATTTATCTTCCTTACCAACAATAACATTACCATTTATAACATTAATATAACTATAATTATCATTCTTACCTAAATTACTAATAGTACCAGTCTGACTATCTATCATAACAATATTCTTAGATAAAGCATAAATATTACCATCAGCATAAATACTATTACCATAATAATCATCACTAAGTAAATATTCACCATATACTTTACCTAAAAGATTCATTCTATATATACCAGTACTATGATTATCTTCAGTATAACTATCATTACCAATAATAATATTATCTTTATATACAGTAATATTACCATAGTATTTTTTATTTAAATACCATCTAACGTTACCATTACTATCACTAGCATAAGGATAATTACCATTGTAAAAAGAATAATTACCATCACATAAAACTTCACCAAAGTCATCAGGTAACTTATCAGTCTTAATATTAATAACTTTCTCTTTATTTTCACTTCGTAATACAATAGTATTATCATAATCAGCATATAATCCATATATAGGTATAATATGATGTTTATTCTTACCAAAAGTATAGTTAATATCTCCATTAACAGATATACTAACTTCACTATAATCACTAGTTTCAAACATAGCAATACCAGTAAGTGGGCTATTACCATAAGGATTAATAATAACATTAGGATTATCTAAACTATAACCATATCCATTAAAATATACTTCTTTATTACTTTGAACACTAAGTATATCCTTCTCTTTCTTTATACTAGTATTACCAGTAACTATATTACTTCCTACTATTGTAATAATTAAAATAAATATTAAAAATCCACCAATAAATATATAACTTCTTTTCATACTATCACATAATATATTATACTAAAAAATAGCCTAAAAATAAAGGCTTTTATAATTATTTTAGTAAGTTCACACTTCATTGTTCACTTCTTTTTGAAGCCATTAAAGTCTTCAAAAAATAATTTTGAGCTTATAATCTCAAAATTAATAATTTATATTTTAAAAATAATTAACCATACTAATAATATAATTAAAGTATAAGGAGGAACTATGAATCTAAAAAAAATAAAGATACTAGCGGTCATAGGAATATTTATTTTATCATTCCTATCGCACTTTGCTTATGAAATATTTCCTAATATAATATTTTCCTTTATTACATTTTTCACACATGTCTTTTTCTCTCCTTTTATGTTTACCGGATATATTTCCTTCGCAGAATCTGAATATCTACATAACCTGCTGCCTGCAGGCTTTGGCTGCCAACAGATTTCTTTTCTATATAAACAAAAAATCTTCCCTGAATTCACTCCTCATAACTTCTGTTACAATTCATAAATCTCAGGGAAGACGAAAATCCGTGTTACCACTTCCATTCACTGCCAGTCTCGCAACTGATAGTCTCTGCGGGTGAAGCTGTTCACTTCACCTCACCGCTGTAAAGGGCGGAGCCCTTCGTGAACTTACATCTTTATCTATCTTTATCAATGCTCATCC
>OKVA01000772.1_pt1 | contig 9412 bp, 9 predicted proteins | sample 1606741 | NCBI WGS metagenome assembly OKVA01 (sample SAMEA3882528, study PRJEB24775) | human gut metagenome | biome: human-associated habitat; feature: intestine environment; material: feces | place: Netherlands | collected 2009/2010 | reverse complement strand
GCGCCGATTAAAGGCTTTGTAAATCCATCGATAAAGGATGAACCGCCGACCTGGCTGTTATTTGTCACATCAAGCATCACATCTGTAGCAGAACCACCATCAAATGCTTTGCCATCCTTATATCCTGTGTAATCAACCTTGACATAATCGCCATCTGCAACTGTATCACGATCAGTAACCTGCTTGTACGCATCTGCACCATATGACTGGAGCACATTGGTCAGATATGTCTGCTTTGCTGTATCGTTTATCTCATAATCGTTTGAGACTGTAATTGCAACACCTGAATAGTCTGCAAGCTTTGTAACCTGCTTTGCGTAGTCTATGTCAAACTGTCCGCTTCGCATCGTCTCGCTGCCGGCCTCGGTGCCTGCCTCTGTTGCGCTCTTTGAGCCATCCTTTTTGCTCTTGTTGCTTATCACAACAGCAAGCGCAATAATTACCACGATAAGTGCAATCACAATCACTGCTATGACTGCCTTCTTACCTGTATTCTTCTTCTCACTCATTGGAATCCTCCTGAAATCTGTAAGTCATGTTATTTATATGTACAATGCCCTGCCACGGCAAAAAACGCGTTCACAAAGCACCACACCTGTCTACAATATCACATATCAGACTAAATTACAACGAGTGAAAATTTCTTTATCTTTGCACAGCTCTTTAGAGCCTTCCATGATACCCTCAACCCACGAATATGTTACATATCTTCTCCAGCCATCAGCCAGAAGAGCAATTTTCTTCATTAATAAGTACCCCTTTGCATCTTCTAAAGACTTTTCCCAAAATATAGTTCTATTATATTACGGTTTTACCTATTCTTGCAATAAAGATTGATTTTTTTTAGCATATTTGATAGAATTAATTTAAATAAGCAAATTTTTAGGAGGGATACGTTTTGAATCCAGCATTAATCGTACTTATTGTTATCGCAGTAGTGCTTGTGGTAGCATTTATAGTATTAACAATCCTCGGTAAAAAAGCACAAAAAAGAAAGGAAGAGCAGGACGAGCAGATAGCTGCTGCATCACAGACCGTCAACATGCTAATCATTGACAAAAAGCGTATGAAGCTAAAGGATGCCGGTCTCCCACAGCAGATTATTGAGCAGACACCAAAGCTTATGCGCCGCTCAAAGCTGCCTGTAGTCAAGGCCAAGGTCGGACCAAGAGTCATGACTCTTATCGCAGACGAGCAGATCTTTGATGAGATTCCTTTAAAGAAAGAGGTTAAGGCTTCTGTCAGCGGTATCTACATCACAGCTGTCCGCGGTATCAGAGGACCTCTTGAGAAGCCTAAGAAGAAAAAAGGCTTCCGTGCAAGAATGGCAGAAAACTACAGCAAGGCCAACGAACAGCTCAAGGCTGAGGAGGCTGCAAAGGCTGAAAGAAAAGCTGCTAAAGCGGCTGCCAAAAAGGCCAAGCAGAAATAATATCATGATTTAATTTTCATGTACATAAACAGAGCATGTGGGATGGCTTTCATCCTCACATGCTCTGTTTTTTATATGCTTTATATATTTTTTACCCCATAGACTTGGCAGACTTTTATGCAATTTTGACTGCTGCGCCTTTTTTCTTCACAGCTATATTGATGTGACAGTCGCCTACAAATTCATAGTTGACATCAAGTGCATACTTTACCTCTGCCCTTATCTCGTCCTCAGTCTCCTTTACCTCTATGCTTGTGGCATCAATACCTATCTGGATACTTCCAAACGGTGTATAATAATATGTCAGGTTTTTCTTTCCCTTCTCAAATATCATATGTACACTCATAGGTCCCTTGCGGGTGAACTCAAGATAATTGTCATTGAATTTAAGCATATTTTTGAGTGTCTGGGTCTCACCCTCCATTATCTCCTCAAAAAGCACATAGTGCTTGTTATTTCTTATATAATACTCTCCCGGGGCAATCACCTCTACCGCATCCGACTGCTGGTCCGGTGCGAGCTGCAGGCCCTTTAATGATACTACTACATCCTTTGTCATTTCTTTCTCCTTATCCTCTTGCATATCTAAATTAATTCACGCTTTAATAATTTCTCATCACATATTTTCTTTTAATATATTTTTTCAGCATGAATATACTAACTGTTTTATCTGAAAATATCAAGGATTTTTAGTTTTATTTCATATTTTCCACTGTCAAATATGCTCTCATACTCGTCCGGAGTGAGTACCTCCTTAAGATTTTCCTTTGCTTCGTCCTCCACCACCTCGTACACACTGCCCCTAAAGCACATGTTTGGATACAGCACGCACCACCAGTTATGACCGGCTCCATCGCCCAGTGTTATTTCAAGCGCCTCGTAATTTCCCTCAGGAAATGTATAGTCTCCATACGTCTTTTCCGGGAAATCGGTGTGTGTAAGCTCTGCCGATGCGCCATATGTAAAACCGTTTGCTGCAAGCGTCTCCTTTGATACCGCTATTATTTCGTCCATATGGTCATTTACGGTGGCTCTGGTTTCTTCGATATTTTCGCACTCCAGCAGATATGGCTCTATGTAAGCCCCTACTGCATCGCGCACCTGCTTTTTCACATTCTGGTCTGCTTCGCTGTCGCTGTTTGCCAGCACGTGAAAACGCAGGATTTTGCCGGCGATGGATTTTTGCATGTCGGCTGTACACGCTATACTATTGGTGTTTGCGGCAGGTGTATGATTTTTTGAAGCTATCGCTGCCGTAATGGATATTATTGCTATGGTTGTTATTATTATTTTCTTTCTCATGTAAACAAGTATTGCCTTATTTGACGAGCTTATTCATCCTTTTTGAAAATTTTACCGGGTTTCATGAATTTCATTCGTATAGTCATCCAGCAAGGTACCAAGTGTAATTATCGGTTCACCATCCTCATGATTCTCCTTATTTATTTTCTGCTCATAATAATCACCCATGTTATCAAAGATATCATTTATATCATCTGCTATGCACACGTATGTGTTTCTCGGAAATTTTTTGGATGTCTTGCAATATTCCATGAAATCTGAATAAGCTGCTTTATCTTTTCTAAGTGTTTTTCCTATTAAAATCACCTTCAAATGATTGGTATCGGCTTTTTGTGACAGCCGCTCCTCGAAGCTGTCCACGGCTGTTTTGATATCATCTGCATATTCGGGCTCATAGGATTTGTCCATGTTATAATAAAACTCTATATATCCGCTATTTTCATTTGTCGAAACATCTCTGTGGCTAACATATGCTTTGTTATCAGTTACTTCTTTATCGGTTATTTCGTCAGTATCTACATCTACAATATCCACCGCCGCAAGTGTCGGAAAACAGCGCTCCTCAAGTTCCACTGCACTGCAGCCGGTGAGCATGAGACCTATCGTCAGCACTACTATGACCGGTATCGCTATGCACAATAAAAATCCAAGATATTTTTTCACGATTTCATCTCCACTTTCAAGAATATATGCTAAGGTCACTGTGACTGCTATGACAAAAATGATGCACCAGCTTCTCATAGTGCTCTTTTCCTTGTCATGGCTTTTCTGTCTGTCAGAGCCAAATTGCTTATTGCTGCAGGAATGCCGGTTTTTATTAAATGTAAATATAATTTTTCCCGTATTTTCAGCAAAATTCTCACATCTTAAAACCGCATAATAAAGGCTCATAATGAGCACTGAAAACAGCGTGAAAAACCACACCGACAGCATCAGTGCATCTGCCCTCTTGAAGAAGCTGCCTTTTATCTGCACATCACTCATCAGTACAACAGCCGGAAACTCTATTTCCGACAGTGAATATTTTCCGAAGTTTCCAAGCAATACTGCATACAATAAAAAAAGAATGCCTGCATATGTGAGTATTGCTTTACTCACACTCCATCGTATCTGTGAGGCAGTGCGCTCCCTTACAAACAGTATATTGAACACGGAAATGGATGCTGCAAACACATAGTATGCGCCCGCAAATATATCCGCTATGCCAAAGTCCACACCGACTCTGTCCTTAATCATCAGATAGTCTAATCTCACATCCGATAGCGCAAACAAAAGCATAGCAGCAAGCGGTATCAGCACAAAGAAAAATACTACCTCGTATACCCTGGCACGGCACTCCACTCCGCCACTTAGCGCATAAGCGCACACTGCCATTATCACAAGAAGTACAACTGTAAATAACTCATCCGGTATAAGGCTGTCACGTATCAGCTTTACAAATATCCATGCAAGAAATGCGGCCTGTGACATCTCGTATATCGCAATAATTAAATCATAAATTAACATTTTTGTATGTGCTGTTTTACCAAAGCTTCTGTCATATATACTTTTCTTCTGTTCTCGTACCTCGCTTACTATCCACATGAATAGCCATGCCATGAAAACTCCGAGTGCGATTGAGATAAAGGCATACTTTCCAAGCTTCGCCAGATTGTTTGGAAGCACCAGTGTGCCGACTCCAAGCAGATTAAAGACGTATAGTCTGTATAGCTGGCGGGGCGATATGCTTTCATTTTGTGCAAATGTGTAGCTTGTGCTCATATTTTTAGTCATCATTATTTCCTTTCAGCTTTCTGCACTCCTTTTCTCTTGCAAATACAGGCCGCCTCCATAGTCTGCGAAGCGGAAATCGTATGATACTGTCCTTTTCATCCTCGCCGCCTGTCAGCTCGCTGCCCACAAATGGCATCATGTATGGGTAACCACAGCTTTTGAGCTTTGCGAGATGCAAAAGTATCACCATCAGACTTATTAAAAATCCAAAATATCCAAGCCATGCCGACATCATTATTACAACGAATTTGAGTATCCTAAATGAAAATGCAAACTCCTCACTCGGTATGGCAAACGAACAGAGTGCGGTGAATGCAACCAGGATGACCACTATAGGGCTCACTAAATTTGCATCCACTGCTGCCTGTCCGATTATGAGGCCTCCGACTATGCCTATCGTGTTTCCCATTGCTCCGGGAAGTCTTATGCCGGCTTCGCGAAGCAGTTCAAAGGACAGCTCCATCATGAGCACCTCTATGAGCTGTGGAAACGGGCAGCCGAGTCTGGCTTCATAAAACGCCAGTATGAGTGGTGTCGGCAGTATCTGTGTATGAAAATTTGTGACCGCCAGATAAAGCCCCGGCAATGTAAATGACATAAAGGCTGCCACGTACCTTATCAATCTGGCAAAGCTTGCCGCTATCGTTCTGTTATAGTAATCATCTGCGGTTTTTAAAAAATTGTTCATGGTGGTTGGCAATATTATCGCTATCGGTGAATTATCGCACAGCACCACCACCCTCCCCTCTAGGAGCGCATTTACCGCCACATCCGGCCGCTTTGTGGTCTGAAGCTGTGGGAACGGTGAATACCATTTTGCCTCAGCAAACTGTTCAAGAACTCCCGAGTCACCCACATGGTCTATCACATAGCTGTCCAGATTCCTTTCCACATCCTCTACAAGCCCCGGTTTTACGAGGTCTCTCACATACAATATGTCCACATTGCTGTGTCCGCGAAGCCCCTTTTTCACCTCTTTACACTTTAAGCGAGTGCTCCTTAACCTGCGCCTGATAAGTGCAGTATTTATCTTTATGGAATCAGCAAAGCCCTCATTTGAGCCTCTTATGACCTTTTCCGAATCAATCTCCTGAATTGACATGGCAGGATATCCCTTATCAGGAAGCTTGAAGGCATCCGGATAACCATCCACAAAAAAAATCACGTCTCCTGTCAGCATCATCTGGGCTGCCTCTCTAACCGTATGAAGATGCGCAAATTCGGATAGAGCTGCCTGATTTTTGTCAAGTACTTCCTTAACCTGATCCCGGTCTATCCCTTCAAGGTATGAGGTAAATCGTCCAAATGCACTGTTATTGATACCGGAGCCTGCACATGTCACCTCAATATATGCAACAAAGCACTTTATTGAGGCATCACGCCCCAGATACATCTCCTGCATCTTGATATCTGAGCAGTCAGAATATATCTGCCTGAAGCTTTTTATGTTCTCATCTATGTTTGTGGTCATCTTTAACTCTCCTATATACCCAATAAATCCCGTAAGATTTAAAATCCCTGATATAGTATGACCATACATTCCTACAAATATCCCTGATTACTTATTTTTTGCTATTATCTAAGCTACTAACTAAGCCACTAAAAAAGGCCACCGTTCACACATCAGTGCGACCGGCAGCCCTTGGTTTTGTTATATTATTTTGTATTTTATTATCTTTGTCTGCTATAATCTTGTTATATTTCTGTTTTATTTCTTCTCTTCATCCTGCTTTTGTATCACAGCCTTCACAGCAACCGCCTGATTAGCCACATGCGTATGCATTTCTGTAGTCACAAGCTCCATATTTCTTGCCTCAAGCGCCCTGTAGATGGCGTCATGCTCCTTCACAAGCATCGGATAATTCTTTGGGTCCTTCAAATACTCCACTCTGTAGCGGTACATCTGCTCGCGGATATTATTCATCATAGATACAAGCTTCGCATTGTCGGTTGCCTCGTAGATAGCATCGTGAAATTTCACATCCTCCTCAGCTATCTTTTTCACATCACCCGAATCCATGCTCTTTTTGAATTCATCCTTTATTGTCTTTAGCTTTGCGAGCTGCTCATCACTGATTTTCTTACAGGCTATTTTGGCTGCAAGCTCATCAAGAGCCTCTCTCACCTCAAGCACATCCTCCATATCCTTGAGAGTCATCTTGGCAACCTCTGCGCCCTTTCTCGGCATTGTGACTGCAAGCCCCTCCTGCTCAAGCATTCTGATTGCTTCACGTATAGGTGTACGGCTGACTCCAAGCTTTGACGCAAGCTGCAACTCCATAAGTCTCTCTCCCGGCTTGAGCTCACCCTTTAAAATTGCCTCACGAAGTGTATTAAACACCACATCACGCAGTGGCAGATATGCATCCATATTTAAAGTTAAATTATCAGTCATCAAACTTCTCCTATCTCTTGTATTATCATTCTCACATATAAGAAAAAAGTAACTATAAAGCACCCGCTGTGCTATCCGGATATCACGTTATTTGCGATTATTGTATACAGATGTCAGATACACCTGTCTGGCAAGATGTGAGCTTCTCATGGCTTTGTACGCTTTCTTTGCAGTATCTTCATCGTCAAACAGACCAAAAACCGTCGGACCACTACCGCTCATCATGGCTCCTACCGCGCCATTTGAAAGCATATGCTTCTTTATCTCATCTATCACCGGATAATTTGGTATGGTCACAGTCTCTAAGACATTTCCCATATGCGCTGCGATATCATGCAGATTCTTAGCCTTTATATCATCTATCAGGCGGTCTATATCCGGATGAATAGTCGTATCATCAAGCTTCAGATTCTGGTACACAAATTTTGTGGATACCGAGATGGACGGCTTTGCAATAAGCACCGGACACTTTACCATTGGAGGAAGAGGACTAAGCGCCTCTCCTATGCCCTCGGCCAGCGCCGTGCCTCTCATAATACAGTATGGTACATCCGCACCTATCTGCACACCTCTTTCCATAAGCTGTCTCTTTGTCAGTCCCAGTGAAAAAAGCCTGTTTACACCTATAAGCATGGCTGCCGCATCAGTACTGCCCCCCGCCATCCCTGCTGCAACAGGAATACGCTTGTCCAGCTTCACTGATACACCGTCAGTTATAGAAAACTCATCCATCAGAAGCTTTGCAGCCTTGTATATGAGATTGTTCTCGTTTACAGGGAGAAAAGACAGATTGGTCTGTATCTGTATGCCGGGCTCCTGTGTCCTTTTGATATCGAGCCTGTCATACAGCTGAATGGTCTGCATAATCATGCGGACCTCATGATATCCGTCCTCTCTGCGCCTCACCACATCCAGCCCCAGGTTAATCTTGGCTAATGCTTTTAATGAAATATCGTTATTACTACCCATATTGTATTACCTCTGTTTTTTGTATACAAGGATTATAACACACCCTGCCAAAAAGAGCAAATTTAAATATTCTCATTTAATTGTTAATTTTTACATCTCATCAGTCAAATTAACCTAAAAAGGGACTGCACGTTGCGCGCAGTCCCTCTAATATATCATATTCTGTTTCTTATAGCCCTTGCCGTTATTTTTTCAATTTTCTGCCAAATATAAATGTCGAAAAATATATTACCGATGCGATAATCACTATCATCGGGCCTGTTGCCACATTGGTGTAGTATGACACTGCGAGGCCGACTATACCGGAAAATACTGAAAATATCACTGAAAAGAAATGATACTCACGCATATTTTCCGAAATATTCCTTGATGAAGCCGCTGGTAATATAAGCAGAGCATTTATGATAAGTATGCCTATCCACTTGATGGATAGCATAACTATGAGTGCTACAAGCACCGCAAACAGATTATCCAGAAGACGCACATGGATACCCTTGCTTTTTGCCACGCTTCTGTGTATACATATGGCGTTGAGCTTATTGAAACAAAGCACCCAGAACACTATAGTGACCACAAAAATCACAATTAGATAAACTATCTCAGTCTTTGTGATGCTTAGCACATCGCCCACCAGTATACTTGAGTATTTGCTGAAATTGCCGCCCTTTGACAGTATCGCAAGACCTATCGCCACAGAGCACGATGAAAATACCGATATAATGGTATCTGTCGATGCAGTGTTCAGACTGCCTATCTTATTTAAAAGAAGTGCAAACACTATCGCAAATATCACCATGGCAAGCGAGGTGTCTGCCATGCCGCATACCACTCCGACAGCGATTCCGGTAAGTGCTGAATGTCCGAGTGCGTCTGAAAAGTATGCCATCTTTTTGTTTACAATCATGGTTCCCATTATGCCAAAAAGCGGTGTGATGATGAGCACAGCGATAAGGGCATTTCTCATAAAATCATATTGAAGCCAGGAGGTTATATTCATTTGTGTTCCTCCTCTCTCACCCAGGATTCCTCTCCTGTGTAAAAAATTCTCTCAAATTCCTTGCTCTCGAAGACATCCTTCACAGTCCCCTGCTTTGCAACGGTCTTATCAAGCAGTACAACATGGTCTGCGTACTTTGCCACATAATCCAAATCATGTGATATGAGTATGATTGCAAGGTCATAGTGAGTCTTTAAATAATCCATGGTCTTATAGAAAAGCTCCATGCCGTTTTGGTCTATTCCGGACACCGGCTCATCCAACAGCAGCAGGTTTGGCTCATCCATGATTGCCATGGAAAGAAGCACTCTCTGCAGCTGTCCTCCCGAGAGGTTGCACACCTGCTTGTCGATGAGCTCCTCAGCCTCAAATACCTCGAGTGTCTCCCTTATCTTTGCCTCTATCTTTTTGCTCTTTGGCAGAAAAACAGGATAATTGTACTGATAGCTTGCTATGAGGTCATACACGCTGACCGGTGTATTTTTCTCAGTGGGACTTCTTCAGAGGGAAGGGAATGTTGCATTTTAGAAATTCCATCGCACCT
>OKVA01000767.1_pt1 | contig 9464 bp, 5 predicted proteins | sample 1606741 | NCBI WGS metagenome assembly OKVA01 (sample SAMEA3882528, study PRJEB24775) | human gut metagenome | biome: human-associated habitat; feature: intestine environment; material: feces | place: Netherlands | collected 2009/2010 | reverse complement strand
TTTTTGCGGGATTGCCCTTGATTTTTTGGCGATAAATTGTTACAATACGAATTGTAACATATAAAACTATGATTACGGGATAATCCCCGTATTGAAAAGGGAGGAAATAACCATGGCGCTAATTTTACTTCAACATAGCTGCTTGAGAACCAACTTATTTGTTTCAGCTGGTCTTTTGCTCCGTTTACATAGTTTACAGGATTGGTCGCGAGCCAGTTCAATTCGTCGAGCTGTTCTGTCTCGGTGTGTACTCCGTAGGTAGGCGGGAAGATAAGTGCCGAACGTATTACACCGGTGTTTTCGGAACCGGTACGTTGGAAGTCCGTTGTCGTATTTGTGAAGAACGAGCTTGTGCCAATCTCCAACCAGTCGGTGATGTGACGACCGATGTTGATTGAAATACCGTAACGTTCAAAGCCCGTGTTCTTTATCGTACCGTCCTGCTTCGTGAAGTTACCCGAGAAGTTGTACCAGCCCTTGCTGTTACCGTTACTTACGCTTACGCTGTAGTCCTGCTGGAAAGCAGTCTGGAAAATCTCGTCCTGCCAGTCAGCAATGGCCACTTCGTCAACGTTACCGTATTCGTCAGTGCGTATGCCCGGGTTGAGGAAATCTTCGGGGCTGGGGTTATATGTACCCGCATCATATATGTAATTGCCGTTTACGTACGGGTAATCCCATTCACCTCGGTAAGGGAACGCCGCTGTGCTGCCTTCGTAGTAATGGCTGTTGGCGTATTGCTCGTTCTGGTATATTGCGTAAGTGTATGGATTGAGCACATTAAGACGCTTCGCCAACGGTTTGACAGGGAACTGAAGCGTGGTGCTGCGGATGAGAAAGAACAACGAAAGAAAAATGCAATAGAAAAAATGATTGGTTATGGAAAATAACGCTGCTAAGAAAGAGTTTCTTGACGCTTGTCGAGGACTTGTCCTCGCTGTTCACCTTACGCCATGAATAAAAAAATTCGTAAGGCGTAAACAGCGAGCCGTATTTGTTGTTCACGCCGTCGCTTATTACTACGAAGGCGTTATATTTGAACAGCTCGGGAATGTCGCGGCGGTATCTTACAGTCAGCTGTCTGTAAGCGTCCATGATAGTTGTGTCTTCCTTAACGGCGCTTTTAAATTCGAGCACAACTACCGGCAGACCGTTTACATAGACTATGCCGTCAGGAATACGCTTTACGTCGCCTTGTATTTCGAGCTGGTTCACTATGCGGAACGTGTTGCAGTTCTCGTTCTCAAAGTCTATCGGTTCGATAAACAGGTCCGGCTGTGTCTTATCTTCGCGCTTCAACGAAAAGCCCTCTGTCATAAGGCGGTAGGTGTTAACATTCTTGTCGTACAGCAAAAATCCGTTTGCTGCCGTAAGCTTTGCTATCACACTTTCCACCTCAAGCTCCGTTATCCCGTCTTTCGCATAGCGGCTCCGCAGATATGCGCACAGGTCTTCACGAAGAATAACATCGCTCGCCTCTTTGTTTATTTCTTCGCCATTGGTATATATGTAGCCCTCTTGCTGAAACAGCTCCATAATGGACATTTCAAGGGCGTGTTCGTTGAAGTGTGACATAACTTTTAATTTAATGGCTTTTTAATGATGTCTTGGATTATATCAATAATCTGATTGAATTCATTGAAATCAAAATCTTTAGCATATTCAGCATCTGACTCTATTAAATCCACAAATGATTTTTTTGTTAATGCCACATTTGTCTCCTGTTGCAAATCTGTCGAGAGAAATACTTTATCATCAATAATTCCATTGATTTCTACTTTGTGTTGAATTTTGGATATTTTAGTTTGGTATTTACCATTAGTGCTATTCCCGCTAGGATAAAATTCTTTTCCTAAAAATAATCTACGATGATTTATATCTTCTTTTAATAGATTTTCTTTTTGATAATAATGTTCTATTGATATTGACTTTCCATAAATGTTCTCGTTCACCAATGGAATGGCAAAAGCATAAACATTACTGTTCCCAAATGTTTTATATTGTTGATGTTCCACATCAAGATATTCTAAATATGTTTTTGAATCTCGATCAAAAATTCCTATAATGATTTTTCTTTGTCTTATCTTGGATAAGTTATCAAGCATAGATCGTAGTTTGGAATCACCCCAGTCATCCGGAACTTCATAAAAATCAACATCTATATCTTTCCTTCCCAATTTATTAATGGCATTTCTAATATGTCGATAATCAGTTTTACCCTCTGTAATAATTATTGGTTTACTATTACTTTTAATCTTAGCCGCTAAATCATTATATTTATCTGCAAATCTCTGGTTTTCATTTACCATTAATACATAGACTTCTTTATATAAGTCGTTATTGGTTGGAGAACAAGTAATACCATTATTGTCCAAATCTATTATTTGGGAACGTTCTACCATAGTATCCGCAAGTCCCATATTTAAAAATGGAGAATGAGAACTCACAATAAACTGTATATTAGGAAACAGATTGAATAGTTTAGGTAAAATATTATGTTGCAAAGTCATATGCAAATGCTTGTCAACTTCATCTATTAAAACTATTCCAGATGATAAAGCCATAGTTACATTAGGGCGAATTCTATCCCATTGTCGTAATATTTCTCCAAACAGACATAATAAAGAAGATTCTCCAGATGATAAACAAAATATGTTTGGAGAAATTTGTTTTGAATTATTGGGAGCAATATCATTCATAATGGACAAACGTTGTCCTGCATTGGTTCTTTTTCCTATACCAAAACGTACATCCCCAGAATATTTTTTTGAAGATAATGTTGAACTAAGAATTTGATTAATATTCATGAATATATTGTATTCTGGTGTCACATCTATAGTTTTAACTTCTCCACCAAAATCAACATTCTGTGTTTTTTTATATATTTCCCAGTCTAAAACAACATCCATTATCCAATTTGCTAATTGAGGCAAACCGGAAATAACTTCTATTGGATTTGGAAGATACCCACTAAATTCCACATCCATTTTGAACGGAATTTTTATCTGATATGGGTCATTTAAATAATAAGGTTGTTCAAATCTATATGCAGGAAAATAAGTCGCAATATTATTTCTAAAAATAGAAATAGTATTAGTATTATCTTTCGTTAAGTTCTCTGAGAAAATTTTTATACTGCCACTTTCTTGTAATCGACTATTTATTTCATCAAAAAGTATTTTATTATCAAGTTGAATTTCTTCATTATATTTTTCTTCTGTCAGTCCTTTTCCTCTGCAATCAATATAATCTATAACCTCACTTCCATTTTTAAATCTAAAATATACGATTGAATATTTTGAGGTGTCAATATTAAATAATGGAGAAGAGAACCTATAATATTTAGTTTCCTTTCCTGCAAATGAACCAGAAAAATTATTACGTGCCATTTCATAAAACGCATCTGCAATATGTGAAAGGATAGTTGTTTTTCCTTTGCCATTAATAGCAGACAATACATTAATACTATTCTTATTAAAGTTTAGTTCTAAATGCTCGAATGGTGCACGATTAATAAATATTGCTTTTTCTATATAAAATGACATAGTTTAAATACTTTACTGCCCCATCTTCACTAATAGCAAAGATTGTAATTCGTTCAATTTATTATTTTCTTCCTCCAAAAGAATTTTATACTGAAATATTGAAGAAACATTATGATCGAAATTTCGTATAGTTTCCATAGACGGCACTAAAATAGAGAATCTCTCAATTTCTGACTTCGTAATGGCCTCCCGCGTAGATCCTGATTGACTTATTCCTAATAATTTCTCTTTAGAAAAATACAACAAAAATAGAAGATAATATGAATAAATTATTTTATTAGATCGAATAATCATAACATGTTGATTAACTCTTGCTGGTAATATTGAATCAGGTACCATACAACATCTAGCCACAGAAACACCTGTTATGTTAAGAAGTACATCTCTACTTTCAACAGAAACTGCATCTAAAGTTTTTGCTTGTTGCGATGTAATATGAGCTAATTCATTATGATTAAATTTCAAATTCAAAACATTCATGCTACGAATAAATGACGTTCCAACATTAACATAACATTCTTTTCCTCCTTTAGGTGTTGCGCCACTACCTATTTTACAACAAATTTCTCCTAACGTTCCCATTCTCCATCCTTCAGGCAAATTATTTTTGTCTATTCCGTCAACAAACGTTTTGCGGTAAATGGCTTGGGCTGTTTCTTCCAATTTTACGATTAGTTGTTCATTGAGTTTTATACGTTGCTGAATAGCATTGTATTCTGCAACTATTTTTCGTTGTTGGTCAATCGGCGGAATTGGTAATTCTACATCGCACATTTCTTCCCAGCTAAAAATCTCACGCGCACTGCCGTGTGACTTAAAACGTGCATAGCGGTCAAACCCAGGACGACGGAACCACATCATCAGATATTCAGGGAGAAGTTCATTCTTGTTTTTTACTTCAAAAACTCTATAAATAGAAGAGACTATAGCTTCTTTAATACTCTGTAATAAGGCTATTGCTATTTTATCTCCTCTTCGTGAAGTGTCTTCAATATAAACAAACTGTCTAGATTTAACAATCTTATAAGAAGACATATCGGTTCCTATAGTATTGGCAATAGAAGGTATAAACTCTTTGGAGACACTTACTCCTAAGAGCTTCGTCACCTTCAGATCCCGATTTCTTACATCCACTTCGCGGATATAATCGCCCAATCGTTTGTAGTTTGTCTTACTCATAATTGTTCTTGTTTATCAGGTTTACAACTACTTTCACCATCACATCCTTTTCCTCAGTACGGCTTTCGGCTATCATCAGCGTAAGGGCAACAAGAGTGTTGTCGGCTATGCGCTTCGTGCCGTCAGGATTATAGAGAATGCCATTACCGGCCATAAACCACAGAAAGAGTGTGGCAGCAATGCGTTTGTTGCCATCACTGAACGAATGATTCTTAGTTACGAGGTAAAGCAACATGGCTGCTTTTTCCTCTACAGAAGGATAAAGATCTTGTCCGTCGAAAGTCTGATATATTTGTCCGATGGAACTTTTAAAAGAATCGTCTTTCTCAAGGGCGAACCACTGGCTGCCGCCAAACTTGGCCTTCAGTTTTTTGATAGCTTGCATGGCTCCTTCGTAGGTAGCACGGAACTTGGCTTCGTTTGTGGTCTGCTCCACAGCCAGTTGCTGGTAATCGTACTTGTCCAAAGTATCAAGAGCATAAGCATAGTCGGAAACCACTTCCACCAGATTGAGCGCATCATCGGAAGTCAATGCCTCCTGTGCCTTAACCGTCCTGCCCAAGACGGAAACCAATTGCTTCAGCTCCGTATAGCGTTGTTCTGTCAGAGCTTTATTGACGGCATAGCCTTTTATCAAATATTCTTTCAGCACCCTATTGGCCCATCGGCGAAAGTCCACACCTTTTTTTGATTTGACCCGATAACCAACAGAAATGATGACATCCAGGTTATAGAAACGTACCTCATGTGTCTGGCTTTTACCTTCTATCGCACCATGTTCCGTGGTTGTCGCAAAATTTGCGACAACCACTTCGCCAGCAAGTTCTTCTTTTATGGCATTGGCTATATGCTTACGGATTGTTTTTGAATCGCGCCCAAACAGTTCGGCTATCTGATAGGCATTCAGCCATACCGTATCTTGGTCTATTCTGACCTCAAGCTGTGTTTCTCCGTCTTCTGAACGATAGATCATTATTTTATCATTCAAGTCCATACCCTAACTCTCTAAACAGGTTCGACAACTCCTTTCTGCTTTCCTCCTCCTGTTTCAGCAAATCTTTCATTTCAGCCTGCAGTTCTTTCATCTTGGAACCAAAATCTACGCCTTCGTCACGGCTCTTGAACTCAATGTATTTGCTGGGTACGAGCGACCAACCTTTAGCCTCAATCTCCTCGAGCGTTGCCGAATAGCAATATTCAGGCACATTCTTATAGGTCTGCTCATAACCTTCGCGCTGCCAGTTGTGGAAGTTGTCGGCTATCTGCGCTATCTGTTCTTTTGAGAACTGGATGTATTTCTTCTCGAACGGCTCACCCCACTGGCGCAGGTCAATAAACAGCACTTCATTCTCGCGATTACGGTATTTCACCAGTTCACCGTTCTGTTCCACTGTGCGAGCTTTCCGGTTGCCTGCCAATATCCACAACGTTACGCTGATATCGGTAGAATAAAACATGTTGCGCGGAAGAATAACGATGGCTTCTATCAAGTGGTTCTTCAGCAACTGTCGGCGGATGTTCAGTTCCGTGCCATCACCGCTCAATGCGCCGTTGGCAAGCAGGAAACCTGCCATACCGTTAGCAGACAGTTTGGACACGATGTTCAGAATCCATCCGTAGTTGGCATTGCTTGTGGGCGGTACTTCATATCCCTGCCAGCGCGGGTCGTTGGTCAATTCATTTTCTGCTCGCCAAGACTTTTGGTTGAAAGGCGGATTTGCCATGATGAAGTCAGCTTTCAAGTCTTTATGTTGATCGTCATGGAAAGTATCGGCGGCTTTTTCACCCAAATTGCAGGCAATACCCCGAATAGCCAGATTCATCTTTGCCAGCTTATACGTGGTGTTGGTATATTCCTGACCATAGACAGAGATATCCTTTTTGCTGCCGTGGTGAGCCTCGATAAACTTCATGCTCTGCACAAACATGCCGCCTGAACCGCAGCAGGGGTCATAAATCTTTCCGCGATAAGGCTCTATCATTTCGGCAATAAGGTTTACAATGGTCTTCGGCGTGTAATACTCGCCCTTACCCTTTCCTTCGGCTATGGCAAACTTGGCAAGGAAATATTCATATACACGGCCTATCAGGTCGTTTTCAGGATCTTTCAGAGTGTCAATGTCATTTATCACATCGAGCAGCGCAGCCAGCTTGTTGCGGTCGAGCCCCAGCCCTGAATAATAATTGCTGGGCAGTGCGCCGCGCAGTGTGGGGTTGTCTTTCTCTACGGTCGCCAGCGCCTTGTCAATCTTGATGGCTATGTCGTTCTGTTTTGCATTCTCCATCAAGTAATCCCAACGACTAATTTCATTCAAATAAAAGACATTCTTGGCATTATAGAATACAGGCTGATCCACAAACGCTTCCTTATGGTCGGCTATCAGCTCGTCGCGCCGTTCCACAAAGCGATCGTAGGCGTATTTCAAAAATATCAGGCTCAACACTACGTGTTTGTATTCCGAAGGCTCAACCGACCCACGCAACTTGTTGGCAGACTCCCAAAGGTTTTCCTCTATGCTTTTTTCTTTCTGTTGTTTCTTTACCATGATGTTATTCTTCTATTCCGTTGTTAAATGCAAAATTAATGATTTTACACGATAAAAAGGCGTGGGAGTCCTCCTTTAATATAATATAACAGACGCGGGATTGCCGCAAGCGACTTCCCGTCAAATTCCGCCTCCGCGCGTTCACCTGAAGGGAAAGGCCGGGAACATAGCTCCAAAAACGCTTTTAGCATGGACAGTAACTTGTTTCATATAACTACAAAATCCATTCCACGTCGTGAAATAGCTGTTCCACGACGTGGAATGAGGTTGGGAACTAACCTTGCGGGGCTTTTCTCCTGGCTAAAAGGGACTTATAAGCTATGTGAAAGGAATTTATCCGCCCAGCGTGCGGGATTTACGCGCACATTCCACAAACTTTCGGGAAAGATACGCGTAATTGGAAAAAAATGTGTAAGTTTGCAGCGGTTAACATTAAAGACTCATGCAATGACATACACTATCGAAAAAGTGACCACGCTCATTGGCGCGCGACGCTATGGCGACAGCGAGGGCAACATAGGCTTCCTGCTCACCGACAGCCGCTCGCTGTGTTTCCCCGAGGAGACTTTGTTTTTCGCCCTGCAGTCGGAACGCAACGACGGGCACAACTACATTCCCGAGCTTTACAGAAGAGGCGTGAGGAACTTCGTGGTTTCCCACGTGCCCAAGGGCTACGCCTCCGACTATCCTGGGGCCAACTTCCTGAAAGTCATCAGCACGCTGGAAGCCTTGCAAAGACTGGCGGAACGACACCGCGACGAGTTTGACATCCCCATCGTGGGCATCACGGGCTCCAACGGCAAGACCATGGTCAAGGAGTGGCTCTATCAATTGCTCAGCCCAGGACAACGCGTGACCCGCTCTCCCCGCAGCTACAATTCCCAGATAGGCGTACCTCTCTCGGTGTGGCTATTGAATGAGCAGACCCAATTGGGCATCTTCGAGGCGGGCATCAGCCAACCAGGAGAGATGCTGGCCTTGAGAGACATCATGCAGCCCACTATCGCCGTGCTCACCAACCTAGGCGCCGCGCACCAGGAGAATTTTCCCTCTATGGAGGCCAAGTGCAAGGAGAAGCTCACGCTGTTTCATGATGCGGAGGTGATGGTGTACCGCAAGGACAACGAACTGGTGAGCCGCATGGTGGACGAAGGACGCTATGCGGGCGAGAAGCTCTGTTGGTCTACCCAGGAGCGGGAAGCGCCCTTCTATGTGGAAGCGATAGAAAAAGAAGGCGATACCACCCACGTCTCTTATATATATAAAGGAGTGGCGGGGGAATACACCCTGCCCTTCATCGACGATGCCTCCGTGGCCAATTCCATCACCTGCGCCGTGGTGGCCAGGAGACTAGGCCTATCGGCCGAAGACCTCAACGCCCGCATGCGAAGCCTGGAGCCCGTGGCCATGAGGCTGGAGGTGAAGGAGGGGCAGCACGGATGCACGCTCATCAACGACAGCTACAACTCCGACATCAACTCACTGGACATAGCCCTCGACTTCATGAACCGCCGTCCAGACCACCAAGGACGCAGGCGCACGCTCATATTGAGCGACATCTTCCAGAGCGGGCTCTCGCCCGAGGAACTTTACGACGAGGTATCAAGCCTGGTCCGCAAACGGGGCGTGGTGAAGTTTATCGGCATTGGCCCCATGCTCTGCGCCCACAGGGAGCACATACAACTCTCCGAGAAATATTTCTTCCAGACCGTGGAAGACTTCATACACAGCGAGGTATTCCGCGGCCTGAGAGACGAGGTGGTGTTGCTGAAAGGCGCGAGACCATTCGGATTTGACCAGCTGACAGAGCTGTTGGTGAAGAAAGTGCACGAGACCACGCTGGAGGTAAACCTCAACGCCGTGGTGGCCAACCTGAATTACTATCGCTCTTTCATGAAGCCCTCCACCAAGCTGGTGTGCATGATCAAGGCCGACGGTTATGGAGCGGGCGCCGTGGAAATAGCCAAGACACTGCAAGACCACCGCGTGGACTACCTGGCAGTGGCCGTGGCCGACGAGGGAGTGGCCTTGAGAAAGAGCGGCATCACCTCGAACATCATGATCATGAACCCTGAGATGAGTGCCTTCAAGACCATGTTCGACTACGACCTAGAGCCGGAAGTCTATTCATTCAGGTTGCTGGACGCGCTCGTCAACGCCGCCCGCAAGGAAGGCATCACTGGCTATCCCGTAC
>OKVA01000766.1_pt1:0-7500 | contig 9471 bp, 9 predicted proteins | sample 1606741 | NCBI WGS metagenome assembly OKVA01 (sample SAMEA3882528, study PRJEB24775) | human gut metagenome | biome: human-associated habitat; feature: intestine environment; material: feces | place: Netherlands | collected 2009/2010 | reverse complement strand
CGGCAAAGCGTCTTCCTTCGTGAAAGATGAATTTTATATCACTTCTATTTTTATCTTGCAATTTTGTCCGCCTTGCAAAACGAATGACAGAGCGTGAAATTAAATTTCAGATTTTTCAAAGGCTTTGCATGGAATAAATGTCGCTCTGACGCAAGCGTTCGCAGAGTAAAGGCGTAGTAACATACCTTTCTTGCTCAAATTGCAGGTGCATTCCAAGAAGGTAAGATGATAGACACGGCCTTTTTCAATGACTCGCCCTTCACTCCTGGCAATTCATTTGCCATCTGAAGAAGTCATCCATATCCTCATTCGCGTCTTCGTAGAGTTTTCTGTAAATGGTAAGCGTACTGCTATTCACGCAATTCTTGTCACATTCCAAAAAGAAAGCAGCCTGTTGTTCCTGTGAGAGTTGGACTATACTTTTCTCAGTCCCTTTGAACCAATTCGATGGTTCCATAAATGTTCATTTCATACAAACTCTTTCAAGCTAATCGGCAATTCTTTGTTATGACTGGCGATAATAAAGTAGTCGCTAGAACCAGCAGCCACAAATTGCCGGACAACGGATTATAAGCGGCTAAGAGTTCCGAAACATTACTGCCTCCCGCCAGTCCTGCGGCAAATTCAAAAACAATAGTCAACAATACCCAGCCAGTCCCAATCAACCAGCCATCTTTGGAGGTAAAGGTTTTTGTCATTCGGGGAAGCAGCAGCCAAGTTATCAGGAAAATACACACGCTTAATGTAATCCCGCTAACAGGCAAAGCCCATTCCGCTCCGATAGTCTTCACCAATACATATTCCCTCAACCCTCCATTGAGAATGGCTATGGGAATAAAGTAAAACCATATTATGAGAGATTTCAATATGTTCATGATGTTTTCTCCATTACATAGTTTGTCAGATAAAGTCGATTAGCTTTTGCTTTCTGTTCCTTCACCACTTTGTAGCCATGTTTCTCGAAGAAAGGTCGTGCGGTGACGCTGACTTCAACACTTATTTTGTGCACCCCGTATCTACGAGCGATTTTTTCCACTTCCGAAAGCAACAAGGTTGCCACGCCCTTTCCTTGCCAATCCTTGTGGACAAACATGGAGTGCAAATAGCCTTCGGCGTTCATAGAGGAAAAGCCTACGATTCCGCCTTGTCCGTCAAGCGCACCTATGTAATCGTTCTTTGCAAGCAGCTCCTTCCAGTGCTCTACGCTGTCTCCGCACGAAGCCCAGTCTTCTACTTCCTCCTTCGTATAGTCCTTGGAATTGACAGTAAGAACGGTGGCGCGGAACAATTTCCGCATTTCCGGAATGTCTTGTGCAGCCAACCGACGTATACCCAGATTTGTTACCATATACCTTTTATATCTTACGCTTGAAATAAATCATATCTTTCAGCACCTTACCATTTTCCATAATTGGATGGTCATAATTCTTTAAGAAAAAGTTGGCTACAGTATGCGAATACATGAAGCCGCAGCTCTTGTAGAAAGAGAAGGTTTGCCCGCTGTCGCCCGTACCCGCAAGCAACGTATGAAACTGGTCTTTATAGTGTTCGCGTACATACGCAATCATTCTTCGCCCATACCCTTTCCGTTGAAAGAGAGGATGAACTGCCAAGTTTTTCAATTCCAATACGCCGTTCCCCTCATCAGTAACCACAGCTATGGCTATGGGTGTTGCTGCTTGATTCTGCATGACGAACATTTTGCCCCGCTCCAAATATCTGTCAATCATGGATTCCTGTTCATCCCCAAGTAGCAAAAGAGGCAGATAACATTTCTTATCGCTTATAACGGGCTGAATCCACACTTGATTTGCCTCCCATTCCCCCTTTGTTATTCGCATGAAATGTTCCGTGCGAACATCGCCAAGCGGAGACGTCTTGCCTTCTTCCGTATGATGAAAACGGAAACCACACTTCTCCATCACTCGGCGGGACTTCGCATTGCCATCATAATATCCGCACCAGACGGTAGTCATTCCCAAATCCTCAAAACATCTTTTCTGCAGGCAACGTACGGCTTCGGGTATCAACCCTTGTCCCCAATAAGGCACACCTAGCCAATAGCCTATCTCCGCCTCATCCGCCTGCATTTCAGCACTGTGCAGGCCATCCCCGAACATGATACCTATGCTCCCGACCGGTTCACCTGTTTCTTTCAAGACTACTGCGTAAGTTTCAGGAGCGGCAAATACAGTACGGATGATGTTCAGGCTGTCTTCCACGGAAGTATGAGGAGGCCAACCCGCAATAGGCCCGATTCTTGGGTCTTGGGCGTATTTGTACAGCGACTCGGCATCGGATTCTTGCCAAGGACGCAATATAAGTCGGTCTGTGACTATTTCCATGTTCTTTGTCTAATTTTCAATAATCTCCTATCTTCTAATGTTTTTATTTGCTTTGTGTATGCAATTATTCAATTAACAAGATGATGTATCCAGCCCGTTGCTTCGGTGAGAGTCGAGCTATGCCATTCTGAAATCCATTAAACCAATCAGATAGTTCCATTTTTTTGAATTCTTGTTATTTTTGTTGCATTTCCTGCATCATGGCCACAAATCCCACTTTGTTGAAGCGGTAGAACATATCAATCTGTTCAGGAGTATCATTCTCCAGCAACAACAATAATTCTTTGGCAAATTCCAAATAACCAGTGCCGTTGGCCGTTACGATACGATTGTCGGATACGGCTTGTTCGTTCATATAATCAGTCTTATTGGTATAATTGTCTCCTCCCCATAATTGTAGCTGTTGCAAGCCGTTTCCCGTATGTTTAATATCATTCAAGAAACCGTGTTTGGCAAGGAAAGAAGCCGCATTGCAGATAGCTCCTACAATAATTCCTTTCTCTATGGCATGTCGGACAATAGGCACGACTTTATCCGCTTCTTGTTCGTCAAGCCAACCGAAACCTCCAATTAACACCAATGCGGCATAGTCATCGGGCATCGTATCAAAAGAATAGTCGGGTAAAGTATGAAAACCACTGCATGAGCGCACTGCATCCAATGTAGGGGCTACAACTTTGTTTAGGTATTTGGGGCTCTCTTTTATACAGCGTTCGTCACAAGCAATAGCTGAAGCCAAGAACACGGACTCATGGTCGGCATAATTGTTTAACAACAGATATAATACCTCGTTCTTCATGTTTATTTTCTTTTGATGGTTTGACATTTACGTTTGGCCATCTCTTCGGCGAAGGCTTGCTCGCCTTGTTCCTTGATATAGCGAATGCAAGCGGGACGGTCTGAATTAAACAGGAACGCGAACATCTTGCTTATCCGGTTGGAAAACAACTTGCATTCCTTGACATCATGGGAGCATTCAGCGCAAGTGTTGAACTTGTTTTCTTGGCAACATGAGCGAATTTTACACCAGGTCGCCTTTTCATTTTGCTTGCATCCGGGGCATTTCTCCGACAAGAACTTACGGCAGGCTCCGCAATAAAGACCACAAGCGGCTATGTTTTGAGTGTCAACTACGATTGTTTTCATAAACATCAGATGTTGGAGTGAGAAAATTCGCCATTTATCCAGAAGGTGGCTTCCGTGCCAATGAAGTGCAGAAGCACGTAATTGGGGTCATTCGGCCCGCCGGGGAAATGATATATAAACCAGTCCTGCCACATTTCTTTACGGATGGCATCATCCGTAACAATCTCTACCGTACCGCGCAGGGCAACACCATCTCCGTAATGGTCGTAGCAAAGACCCGCTTTGTCGTTCGCCTTAAAATCATTTACTTTTACGGAATCTGCGCTTGTCGCCATCCAGACTTCGTGGAATCCTTTTGCCGCAATCTTGGACATCTGCACGGGACGAGGATAGCCGTTGGCGTCAATGGAAGCAACGGTCACGTTCTCGCATTGGGAAAGCAAGCGAGTTGCTTTTTCCGTCAGTGTCCGTTCATCTTTCATTTTCCACCGTTTCAAGTGCGGAAAGTGCTGGAGCATTTCTTCTTTCGCTTGTATGGGAGTCAACTTACGCCCCGTCTGCACATTCAATTGGTCTAAGAATTGCAGGCAGAACTCAATCATCTGGTTCATTGTGAACTCTTGGGTGAACTCTCCGTTTTTGTAGCAATAAGCACAATAATCCTCGCTACGGCTTCCATCGGCATTGGTCCCTCTGTTCTCATCAGTCAGGGGCATACCGCAACTTTGGCAAAATTGTTGTTCCATATAGTTGTCCTATTCTCAATGCCTGTCAGTTCCTTTACAGGAGGTTGTAAAATGCGAGAGCGTGGAACTGCTTCCACTTTATTCTGATATGTACGGAGAGAGTTGCCTCAATCCGTTTACAAAAGTAGGGTATTTTTCCGAGAATCTCTTACCTTCTGATGTTTTTTTGAGTGGGAGCGCATTTAATATCATTTGGACGACAAGCACCTTTGTCACTGCCATAATTGTCACATAAAGGTGTCCGCATGTACTGCCAATATTTGTTTTTGGCATGTTGTTTGCATATATGGAGGTACGATATAGAAACAATTGACAACTTAAAACAATACAACTATGAACATCAAACCATTAGCAGACAGAGTCCTGGTGCTTCCGGCACAGGCTGAGGAAAAAGTAGGTGGTATCATCATCCCTGACACGGCTAAGGAGAAACCGCAGCGTGGCAAGGTAGTGGCTGTAGGAAACGGCACAAAGGATGAGGAGATGATATTGAAGGAAGGCGACACCGTGCTCTATGGCAAATATGCTGGTACAGAGCTGGAGGTGGATGGCGAGAAATATCTCATCATGCGCCAGAGCGATGTGCTCGCCGTGGTAGGCTAACCCTTCCAACACATTATTAATATATAGTCATAAAGAAACAAACTTAAACAAGGAAATAAATCATGGCAAAAATCATTAAATATAATTTGGAAGCCCGTGACTTGATGAAGCAGGGCGTAGACCAGTTGGCTAACGCGGTGAAGGTAACTCTTGGCCCGAAGGGACGCAACGTAGTTATCGAGAAGAAGTTTGGCGCACCCCAAATCACCAAGGACGGTGTGACCGTGGCCAAGGAGGTGGAACTTGAGGACAAGTTCGAGAACACAGGCGCCCAATTGGTAAAGAGCGTAGCCAGCAAGACTGGTGATGACGCGGGTGATGGCACCACTACCGCCACCATCTTGACGCAGGCCATCGTGAACGAGGGCTTGAAGAACGTGACAGCGGGAGCAAACCCCATGGACTTGAAACGTGGTATTGACAAGGCCGTGAGCGCTGTGGTAGACTTCATCAAGGGTAGCGCGGAGCAGGTAGGTGATAATTATGACAAGATAGAGCAGGTGGCTACCGTTTCCGCCAATAATGATCCGGAGATTGGCAAGTTGCTGGCAGATGCCATGCGCAAGGTAAGCAAGGATGGCGTAATCACTATCGAGGAGAGCAAGAGCCGTGATACTTACATTGGCGTGGTAGAGGGAATGCAGTTTGATCGTGGCTACCTGAGCGGCTATTTCATGACCGACGCGGACAAGATGGAGTGCGTGATGGACAACCCCTACATCTTGATTTACGACAAGAAGATTAGCAACCTGAAGGATTTCTTGCCTATTTTGCAGCCAGCGGCCGAGTCTGGCCGTCCTCTCTTGGTGATAGCCGAGGATGTTGATTCAGAGGCATTGACCACCTTGGTGGTAAACCGTCTGCGTGGCGGCTTGAAGATTTGCGCCGTGAAAGCACCTGGATTTGGTGACCGCCGTAAGGCTATGCTCGAGGATATCGCCGTGCTGACAGGCGGTGTCGTTATCAGCGAGGAGAAGGGTTTGAAGCTTGACCAGGCTACGCTTGACATGCTGGGCAGTGCCGAGAAGGTGACCGTGACCAAGGATAACACCACTATCGTCAACGGTGGCGGCTCCAAGGAGAACATCCAGGAGCGTGTTGCCCAAATCAAGAATGAGATAGCCAACACCAAGAGCTCTTATGACAAGGAGAAGTTGCAGGAGCGTCTGGCCAAACTGGCCGGCGGCGTGGCTGTGCTCTATGTCGGCGCCGCGACCGAAGTCGAGATGAAGGAGAAGAAGGACCGTGCCGTAGTCGCTATCCTCATCGCCGCCTATCGTGCATGCGGCAAGCAACAGCGACGCCATCAATACAGGCAATATCCTTTTCATAAACCAGTGTTTTTAAGATTAGTCGAACGCCGTCAAGCCCACGACTGACGGCTTATGCTTTGCAAATATAGTGAAAGGCGAGCGCAATGGAAAGAAAAACGAAGTTTTTTTGACGTCCCATTACCGAGCCGCTTCCTATATTCGTGAGAACAAAGATAGCGAAAATCCAGAAGGTGGTAAAATTTCCACCCGATGATAAAATTATCCCTTATTGCACGGAAGCGGCAAATTGACGAACTTTGCATGCGAAACAAAAACATAAAGACAATGAGACGAATTTGTTTATTATCCTTATTATTAACAATTTACATTAATGTTATGGCACAAAATGTTAGACAATCGTCGGCAATCCTGACCGACGAAACATGTGAAATCCTGCGCAACGCGGCTAAGGAGAAAAGCCGGAAGATGAACCTTGACATAAGCTTTGCCATTGCCGACGCCGACGGGTTGCCCCGTCTTTTCCAACGTTTCGGCGATGCACTTGTACTGAGCGCCACGCTCGTTCCGGCCAAAGCCTATACAGCCGCCATCACCCAGACTCCTACGGAAGAGCTGATGAAAGCCGTGGCAGACAACGGCGACCTTATGGGAATTAACACTTGCGACTCAAAACTAACGCTCGTACCCGGCGGATATCCGCTATTCATAAACGGACAGATTGTCGGCGCGATAGGTGTAGGCGGCGGAACGAAAGAGCAGGATTGCGAAATAGCAGAATATATCGTAGCCAAGTTAAATGAACTCGCCTCAGAATAACTCAACGGCACATATCCTGTAGATTTATAAAAGGCTATCTTTAGCTCTGCGAAAAACCGTAAACGATAAAGCAAAAGGCCGTCTTTTACATGAGAAAAGACGGCCTTTTGCTACGGCTTTGGCAAATCATTGACTATCAGCAGCTTGCATATCGGCATAACACCAAGCATTATAGAAGCTCAACACGTTGCGTGCCGACAGTAAGCCTTACTTTTATTTTTCCGTTCCGTCGCCGTTAATCCTCGACGGCAGCACCCCATACTCCTCCTTAAAGAATTTCGAGAACTGCTTGGGCGACAGGCCTACGCTGTAGGCCACCTCGGCTATCGTAAGCCCACGGCCGGCCAGCAGCTCACGGCCGCGGCGCAGGCGTATCTTGCGTATGAACTCCAGCGGCGACTGCCCCGTAAGGGCTGTCAGCTTCTTGTACAGCGAGCTGCGGCTCACCAACATCAGCCGGCTGAAATCCTCTACGGAGAACTCGAAGTCGCCCAAATGCTCCTCAACTATCCTTGTAGCCCTAGCTACGAACTCGGCGTCGGCCCCGCGGGCGCCGCCGAACGACGGCTGAGCCGCCTCTACGGCATGGGCGCGCCGCGGCTTACGCCTGACGTGCAAGGCATAGCCGCA
>OKVA01000762.1_pt1 | contig 9509 bp, 6 predicted proteins | sample 1606741 | NCBI WGS metagenome assembly OKVA01 (sample SAMEA3882528, study PRJEB24775) | human gut metagenome | biome: human-associated habitat; feature: intestine environment; material: feces | place: Netherlands | collected 2009/2010 | reverse complement strand
TAGACATCTTAGTAATAAGAACGTCTCCTTCTTTTAACTTACAAAGTAAATTAACTTGTCCTTCATACTTGCAACTACTAATATATTTATCTATCTCTTCAATACTCTTAGTTCTTCTTAAATATTTATTATATTTAATCTTAATATTAGTATTAACTTTAGCTTTTAAAGCTTTAGGAAGCATTACTTGATAAGCACTAACAAGTGAACATAACAAATGCTTACTCATATATTTACCAAGTAATATCATCTCTTTATTAAGTACTGGCCTGTCATCTACTACATCACTAATATCCCTAATCTTACTCTTATCATAATCAGTATCATTAAGAATATTCATAACAAACCCTTCTAATTCCATCTTACCAAAAGGTATTCTAACTCTAATACCAATCTTAATATTATTCCTAAATACTTCTGGTACAGAATATACATAATACTGATCTACTGCTTTAGCACTAATTTGTGTTAATACTTCTACAAACATAATAATATCACCTACATCTATTATACTAAAAACCATCTCTAAAGTACATAATAATATTAAAAAAATAAGACTCTAATCAAATACTTTAGTCTTATTTTTGCTTATTTAATTTAAAATAAATGTTATTAATATTGTTGTTATTGATAATATTAAACTTAATACAGTTAACATTAAATATGTAACATTTCCCCTACTATGCCTTGATGGTGATTCTACAATATAATTCTCAACAGTCTGATTCATAGTTTGATTCATAACTTGAGTAGCGGCCATATCATACTTCTTTTTAAATTCTAATAATATATTTGTCATTTTTAAATATCCTTTTTCACTCATATTGCATGATACAAATTCATCATATGGAAAGACTATTTTTTCTGAAGAACCAATTTTTATTTCTCTTGGTTCATGGTTTTTTCCAAAATCCCATATTTGATATTTATCTTTAAATTCTTCATATGGTATTATATTACCATCTTTTACAGCTTGAGCTAGAAAACTATTAACAGCATTTATAAAAGAACCACCATTTTGAAGTATCCAGTATTCTACTCCAATTCCTCCTAATCCACCTTCTGCCTCAGAAGATCTTCTTGATTTATAAGCCTTGCCAGCTTTTAAAATCTTTTTAGCATATACTATATTTGCTTTAACAAGTGGAAATTGTTCTGGATATTCTTTTTCTATTGTTCTTAATAAATCAGATAAACAAGTATCTGTTGAATAATCAACTTTATCTCTCTTCTGAGTAAACGAAATATCTATATCAATAGGTTCTTCTATTCCATCTAACTTAATATCTTTTCCTCTAAATCTATTATCATGTGATATATTTGTTTGAGGAGAAAATAAAGAATTAAGATCTCTAATTACAGCAGCAGTATTATTTAAATCATTACGACCAACTCTAGTCATAAAATCATAATCTGCATCCCCAGGAACATTTGTGCCTCTTGATGTTGATCCTGTCTCTAACAAATCAATATTACCTTGTGATAAGTCATTTAATATTGTATCATTTATTTGTGTTGCTCCTAATGAAGACACTAATATTTCTTTTATTTTATCAGTAATAATTTTTCTTTTTTCTTGTTGTTTACTTCTATCTTGCTGCATTTCAGTTACAAGTTCATCAATACCAGGAAAATACAATAGTGATGTATCCGCTATTGGATATGCTTTTTCTTCTTCAGTAATTGTTTTATAACGAGAAATTCCATCTAATTTACTACGAATAGTGTCATATTCTTTTTTTGTAAAAACTAATTTACCAGTAAAGTCATATACTGGTTTATATATACCTTTCTTAGCAAGTAACATTTTTAAGCGAATCAAATCATCATAAGCATCTGAAGTCTGATTAACATAATTAACACTTCCATCTTCATTATATGGTTTTAATGAATTTATTTCAAAATTCTTTTTATATATAATATAATCAACATCTGTTACTAATGAATAGCCTGTTCTGGCACCCCAACGTGCGGCATTTACACCACTTAAATCCTCGGTAGAAAATACTTCTAATTTCATTGGGTCATAAGGCGAATCAATATTTCCATTACTATCTCTCGTAATTCTAATATTAGGATTATTTTTATCAGTTACAAGATAAATATTGCCAAAACCAAAACCAGTTGGAGTTCCACTTATGCAACTATATATTGTTTTTTTCATACCATTTGCTGTATTTATTAATGAAAAGTCTATATCTAATGGTGTCGCATCAGAATTACTTTCTCCCTTAAGAGGACCCAAAAACTCTTTACAAACATTTCCAATATCTAATGATACTTCAAGTGCATCTATATTACCTATACATCTTAAAAGGTCACCATCTTCAAATGAAAATGTTTGCCTTTTAATTACATTACTTTCTCCTAATCTTTCGGCTTTTTATAAGAATCTATAATATAATTATTTAAACTTTCAAAAGAATCAAATCCAGCATAGTAAGCAAAACTTCTAATTATTCTATCAGGTAAACTATGTCTATCTGTTGGAGAAAATTCTTTACTTAAAACTCTAATCTTATCTGGTAATGATAAATTATCAAGTGTCATGTTTTTACTTTGAGTTTTATTTTCTTGTAATACCTCTAAATGGGAAGAAAAAATATCTAATATATTCTTTTCTTCAAAAGTTAATGATTCAAAAGTTCTTTTACCCGATACTATATCTAAATATAAATCATTTCCTACTTTAATATTATTCATATAATCTATTAGTGATCTATCAGCAGAACAAATTGATATTCTTAATAAATCATTAAATACCATTTGCATTCTAACATCTCTATCAGAACCATTTCTTCTTAAATAGGCCATTCTTTTTTCTAATGGATTTGCATTTAATAAGTCAGGTGAAATTCTACTATTTTTATCAAAATTAAATGTCGATTTATTAAAATTTGGATATAGTGTCTCAAAACATTTATAAATTTTAGCAAATAATGGAAGATTATTTTTTTCAAAGATTTTTTCTATTTTTGCAAATACTTCTAAAGGATCATCTTGTTCTAATGCACCATCAATAATTTGATCTCTTAATTTATAAGCTTCTTCAGAATTAGTTAATTCTGATCTTTTATACAATCCATAAAGTTCATCTATTTTATCTTCAGTTAAATCAAAAAATCTTTTCTTTATATGTTCAATCATTTTATCAGTATTTTTATTTTGATAATGTTTTAATTCAATCATTTTCCTTAATTTTGCTATTATAATAGAAATATCTTCATTATTTTTATTATTATTTTTCAACTCCCAAAATCCATTATCATAAGCTGCTTTTATAATTTCATCTGTTAATATCAAATCTGGAACATAATTTAAGTTATTAGGATCTTGTTTCACAGCATACATCATTACTTTTGGATTTTGTTTTAATTTATAGGCTGCTTCTTTAGCATCAAAAACATAATTTCCAGTTGATAAGGCTATATCTATCATTTCATCTGTTAATATAAAATCCGAAACATAATTTAAATTATTAGGATCTTGTTTTACTGCATACATCATCACTTTTGGATTATCAAGCAAATCATATGATGATGAATCATTGAACTTGTAACCACTATCAATTGCAGTCTTTATAACCTCTTCTGTTAAGGCTTCTCCTTTAGCATAATTTAAATTGTTAGGATCTTGTTTTACAGCATATAACATTACTTTTGGATCTCTTTTAAGTTGAGATATTATATTATTTAATAATGAATTAAAGAAACATTCAGACTCTAATCTCTTAAAATCTTTTTTTGCAGCCTTAGTTATTAATTTTGTTATAGTATCAGTGTCTCCTAATGATTCTAAATCATAATTATTTCTGATTATTATTTCTAAAGCTTTTTCATTAGACATTGTAGACATAGTTATTTTTTTTATAAATTTGGTTATATTCATATCTATTACCTCTTCTAGTATAATTTTACTATAATTTATGTGATTGTACAATAAATTTTATTAATTTTGTTAAAAATAAAAAGAGAAACTATTTCTCTTTTATATATCTATATCCATCATAAGTAATCATATTCCTACTAAAAATAATCTTATTCTGAATAATATTATTTATATTATTAATATAATTATTATCTAAATTATCACTATGTTTATTATTTAGACTATTATATCTACCCCTATCAGTAATCCAAGATAAATTATCTAAAATAACCATACCCTCACTATTAGATAATAGATCAGAACCTGCAAATAATCTAGAATCATATCTAATATCAAATAAATTATATATCGTAGGTAAAACATCAATAGGCATACCAGTCTTACTAATATTAACATTCTTCATCTCACTATTATATATCACAAGAGAATTATGATTAATCTCAAATAACTCATCTCTCTTATAACTAGATAATTCATTAATCTCATCTAAATCTAACCCATAAGGATAATGATCCGCTAGCATAACAATTACCGTATCCTTAAGAATACCCTTATCATCTAACTTCTTAATTAAACTTTCCATTGCCCTATCAAGTTCAATCTGTGTAGCAAGATAAGCCTTAGCCTTATCACTATAATCTAAGTCTTTAACCATATCCCAATTCTTACTAACAATACTATTACTCTCTTTATCATAATCAAGATGTCCTGATACCGTCATATAATAAGTCATAAAAGGTTTATCACTATCAATATAATCATTAATACTAGTATTAATCATCTCAATATCACTCTCAGGCCATATATCACAGTTAATATTAAGTCCCATATTACATGCCTTAAAATTATCAAACCCTAAAGACTTAAGATATTTATATCTATTCTGAAAATAACCATTATGAGCATGATAGGCATAAGTATTATATCCTTTATCTTTAAATACAGTAGCTAGTCCATAAGGAAAACTATTAGTTAAAGTAGCATAATTAGGATATAACCCCGTAAGAGACTGAGCTTCTCCTCCAATTGTCGATAAATAATAGGGTACATAAAAATTATCAAAAGTAAACCCATTATGAATAAGTCTATATAAAGTAGGAGTTCTCTCCTCATCTACTCCAATCTCACTATAAGATTCTGCTACTACAAAAATAAGATTCTTATTTTCAAACATCCCACTATATTTATTCTTACTAGTACCAGGATTATCTTTAATATATTTCTTAATATCCTTATTTAATTTATCACTATCTAAATCCAAATCAAGAATATTCTTATCATAAACAAATAATTCATCATTATCATCATTCTCTTCATAATTAACTTCAATTATCTTATCATCAAACCCAAATATATTCCTATATATATCTAACCCCGTACTAGATAATACTCCCATCTTCTGAATACTAAGAGGAATATTATTTGTATTATAATATAAATCATATAAAGAAATATCACTATTATTCTTAGTAAGAATAATGTGGCCTTTGATCTGTTTGTGTCAAAGATCGGGCAGCTGCTGAAAGAACTGAAAAAATAATAAGTAAAATAAAAGGTAAAAAGAACAATACCAAATAGTGAATATTACTAACAATAACCTTAATAGTCTCTCCTGCAAACCCCATAGCCTGATCAGATAACTTAAAACAATCTAAAGAAAAGAAAGTCTGTAAGAAAGCTTTAAATATCGTCTCTAAAGCAAACCAAAAACAAAAAATAAAATAAATAATATAACCAAATATTCTATTTACCTTTTCACTCCATATAGTCATTAAAATAGTCATAACAAAAGAAACAAATAAAGAATATATAAGTATACTAAGTACTTCACCCTTAGAATAAATATCAAAAGAGATGAGAGCAAATACCATCTCAAAAAATACTAACACCAAATAATTTATTCCATTAATCTTTAATATTTTCTTCATCTTACCCTTCACCTCTAATAAGTATATTATTTCTTTTTATAATTATTATAAAATTCTTCTTTTAATTCTAAGAATCTATCTTCTTTAATAGCTTCTCTTATCTCTTCCATAATTCTAATTAAAAATCTTAAATTATGAATAGATAAAAGTCTTTGACCTAAAGTCTCATCTGCTACTAAAAGATGTCTAATATAAGCCTTAGTATAATTCTTACAGCATTTGCAGTCACAACTTTCATCTACTGGCGTAAAATCTTCTTTATACTTAGCATTTCTCAAATTAATCTTACCATCTCTAGTAAAAGCATGACCATGTCTAGCAAGACGAGTAGGAAGTACACAATCAAACATATCTACTCCTCTTTCTACCCCTTCAAATAAATCAGTAGGTTCTCCTACTCCCATTAAATATCTAGGTTTATCTTCTGGTAAATATTTAATACCATATTCAATCATCTTATACATCGTTGGTTTATCTTCTCCTACTGAAGTACCACCAATAGAATAACCATCAAAACCTAATTTAACCGTCTCTTTACAAGACCATTCCCTTAAATCTTCAAATTCTCCTCCCTGTACAATACCAAATAAACTTTGATTAGGATTATTAAAAACAGCCTTCCCTCTCTTAGCCCATCTAATAGTTCTCTCAACACTATTCTTCATATATTCATGAGTTACAGGATATGGAGGACATTCATCAAAACTCATAGCAATATCACTATCTAATTTATTTTGAATCTCAATACTCTTCTCAGGTGTTAAGAATAATCTCTCTCCATTAATATGACTCTTAAATACTACTCCCTCTTCACTAATATCTTTAGGTTTAGCCAAACTAAATACCTGAAAACCACCACAATCAGTAAGAATAGGGCCATCATAATTCATAAACTTATGAAGCCCTCCTGCTTTCGCAACAATATCTTCTCCTGGTCTAAGCCATAAATGATAAGTATTAGATAATATAACACCTGCTCCTATCTCTTTAATTTCTTCTGGATCAAGAGTCTTAACCGTAGCCTGAGTACCTACTGGCATAAACATCGGAGTCTCAAACTTACCATAGTTAGTCTCTAATGTTCCATATCTAGCCTTAGTATCTTTATCTTTATGTAATAATGTATATTTAACTTTCATTATACCGCCTCGTTTCTTACTAATTATACCAAATATAACTATTAAAGTAAAGATTATTTATTCTCTTCCTTCCATGAAATGCCAAGGTCATTTCATGTCATTTCTAGCCTATAGTCTAGAAATGAATATCATCCATATCTATTATATTCACAGTTAATACCTAAAAGAAAGAAAAGAACTAGTATCACTAAGGATGATGATATTAAATATCCTGTCCAAACGTCCTAAACGGGCAGTGATATAATTTCTTTTCACTACTGATTATAGCAGAATATTGTTTTAATATCAAAACATAAAACCATATGAGCAAGACAGCAAGGCTTGCTCATACCATGGAAAACTTAAGTTTACTTAAGGTTGAAATGACAAAAAAAAGACACTCAAATGAGTATCTTTAATTTAATTATTCAATAATTTCAGTAACTGATCCAGCACCAACAGTGTGTCCACCTTCTCTAATAGAGAATTTAGTACCATTTTCAACTGCGATTGGAGCAATTAATTCAACTGTCATAGTAACATTGTCACCAGGCATAACCATTTCAGTTCCTTCTGGTAATGTAACTACACCAGTAACGTCAGTAGTTCTGAAATAGAATTGAGGTCTATAGTTTGTAAAGAATGGAGTATGTCTTCCACCTTCTTCTTTAGAAAGTACATAAACTTGTGCTTTGAATTTTTTATGTGGATGAACTGTTCCAGGTTTAGCAAGAACTTGTCCTCTTTCAACTTCACTTCTATCGATTCCTCTTAATAATACACCAGCATTATCTCCAGCTTCAGCATAGTCAAGTTGTTTTCTAAACATTTCAATACCAGTAACAACTGTTTTCTTAGTATCTTTTAAACCAACGATTTCAACTTCATCATTAAGTTTTAATTGTCCTCTTTCAACTCTACCAGTAACAACTGTTCCTCTACCAGTAATAGTAAATACGTCTTCAATTGACATTAAGAATGGTTTGTCATTATCTCTTTCAGGAGTTGGAATCCATTCATCAACAGCATCCATTAAGTCTTCAATAGCCTTAACATACTTAGGATCTCCTTCAAGAGCTTTAAGAGCAGAACCTCTAATGATTGGAGTATTGTCTCCATCAAATCCATATTCAGTAAGTAATTCTCTTACTTCCATTTCAACTAGGTCTAATAATTCTTCATCATCAACCATATCACATTTATTTAAGAATACAACCATTCTAGGTACACCAACTTGTCTAGCAAGTAAGATGTGCTCTCTTGTTTGAGCCATAGGACCATCAGTTGCAGCAATAACTAGGATTGCTCCATCCATTTGAGCAGCACCAGTAATCATGTTCTTAACATAGTCTGCGTGTCCTGGACAATCAACGTGAGCATAGTGTCTCTTATCAGTTTGGTATTCAACGTGTGCAGTGTTGATTGTAATACCTCTTTCTCTTTCTTCTGGAGCTTTATCGATATTTGCATAATCCATAAATTCAGCTCCACCTTTAGCAGCTAAAACTTTTGTAATAGCGGCAGTTAATGTTGTTTTACCATGGTCAACGTGGCCAATTGTACCAATGTTAACGTGTGGTTTTGAACGATCAAATTTAGCTTTTGCCATTTTAATTTCCTCTCTTTCTTTAATATTACAATATATATTTTATCATATTATTGTATTTTTTCAAGTGTTTTTACTAATTTCCACCATTTTTTTTGATGATTTCATCAGCAATTGATTTTGGAACTTCTTCATAATGGTCAAGTTCCATTACATAGTTACCTCTACCTTGAGTAGAACTTCTTAAACTAGTAGCATAACCAAACATTTCAGCAAGTGGTACCATTGCAGTAAATGCAATAGCATTTCCTCTTGATTCTTGTCCTTGTGGTTTACCACGTCTTGCAGTTAAGTCACCAATTACAGCACCAGTATATTCATCTGGAGCAGTAACTACTACTTTCATTATTGGTTCAAGTAGTACAGGCTTACATTTGTTTTTAGCTTCTTTTAAAGCAAGTGATGCTGCAATCTTAAATGCCATTTCAGATGAGTCTACATCATGGTATGAACCATCAAATAATGTAGCCTTAACATCTACCATAGGGTATCCTGCTAGAATACCAGTTTGCATAGCATCTTGTAATCCTTTATCGATAACTGAGATGTATTCACGAGGAACAACACCACCAACGATGTTATCAACAAATTCATAACCTTTCTCAGGATTTGGTTCAAATCTAATCCAAACATGTCCATATTGTCCACGTCCACCAGATTGTTTAATATGTTTACCTTCACACTCACCAGTTTGTGTAATAGTTTCTCTATAAGCAACCATTGGAGCACCAACAGTAGCTTCAACATTAAATTCTCTTCTCATTCTATCTACGATAATATCAAGGTGTAACTCACCCATACCAGAGATAGTAGTTTGACCAGTTTCAGGATCAGTATGCATTCTAAATGTTGGATCTTCTTCAGCAAGTTTTGCTAAAGACTCACCAAGTTTACCCTGAGAAGCTTTTGTCTTAGGCTCGATAGCGAGCTCGATAACTGGCTCTGGGAACTCCATAGACTCAAGGATAA
>OKVA01000755.1_pt1 | contig 9594 bp, 6 predicted proteins | sample 1606741 | NCBI WGS metagenome assembly OKVA01 (sample SAMEA3882528, study PRJEB24775) | human gut metagenome | biome: human-associated habitat; feature: intestine environment; material: feces | place: Netherlands | collected 2009/2010 | reverse complement strand
TGATTGGTGGAATAGTATTTCATTTTTTATGCTCTTTTGCTTATTGCGGGTAAGATTATATTCATAGGCTCATGAAGGCGCGCATGAATTCATTCAGCTCCAGCAGTCCGTATTCACCGCTTGCGCAGCTCTCTTCGTCATAGTGCGTGACACTGTCTGGCTGTATGCCAGGATGCCAGATAAGGAAAGGCACTGGCTCGTCTACATGGGTGCGCAACTCCACGGGCGTGGGATGGTCGGGCATCACGGCAACGCATACTGGCTCATCCCATTGGCTGACGGCTTCGTAAATGGGCTTCACGGCCATGCTGTCAAGATTCTCGATGGTTCTCAACTTCAGCTCCAAGTCGCCGTCGTGCCCCGCCTCGTCACTGGCCTCAATATGCAGGAACACGAAATCTTGGTGGCACAAGGCTTCGAGGGCGGCCTCTACTTTTCCCTCGTAGTTGGTGTCTGCCAGCCCCGTTGCGCCAGGCACCTTGATGATGTCCAGCCCGGCGTAGTGCCCAATGCCCCTGATGAGGTCAACGGCACTGATAACGCTGCCCGAGCGGACTGCAGGGAACATGTCGGAGAGGGTTGACATGGAGGGGCGATAACCCCCGCTCCATGGCCAAATGGAGTTGGCGGGGGCATGCCGGCCTTGGTTAAAGGGGTGGTCGGCCAACAATTCCTGGGAGCGGAGTATTAGGTGGTTGATAAGCTCAGCGGTCTCCGCGGCGCCCATGCGTCCTTCTTCTCCAGGTGCGTTAGGTTCGGGTTTCACCAGCAACGGTTTCCATTCTTCTCCAGGATGGTCATGCGGCGGGGCGCAAACCACGTGCTTGCTGGCGTGCTTGATGACCAGTAGGTGGCGGTATTGTATGCCCGTGATAAACCTGACTTGCCCATTGCCCAGGTTCTTGTTGAGATATTGGATGAGCAGGTCTCCTTGTTCAGTCGTTAGATGTCCGCCGTGGTGGTTGTGTATTTTGCCGTCGAGGAGGGTAATGATGTTGCAGCGCATGGCCATGTCCTCCGGCTGCATCTCGTAGCCTATGGAAGCGGCCTCCAGAGGGCCGCGGCCCTCGTATACTTTATTGAGGTCGTAACCCAAGATGGCGGTGTTGGCCACCTCGCTGCCAGGATGGAATCCCTGGGGGATGGTGTGCAGGCGGCCGGTCTTGCCGTTCTTGGCCAACAAGTCCATATAGGGTGTGTGGGCAAATTGTAACAGGGTCTTGTCGCCAAGCCGCTCCACGCGGTGGTCGGCCATGCCATCGCCCAAGATGATAATGTGTTTCATAAGCGGTCTGCTGTGTTAAGGGTTACACGTTGGCAATGGACATGATGTTGGCGAATACGCCGGCGGCGGTCACCGAGGCTCCCGCGCCATAACCCTGTATGAGCATGGGGTATTCCTTGTACCGCTCGGTGGTGAGCATTACGATGTTGTTGCTGCCTTCCAACTTGTAGAAGGGATGTTCTTTGCCCACAGCCTGCAGGGCTACGCAGGTTTTTCCACCCTCCATGGTGGCTACGAATCGCCAGCGTTTCCCTTCTGCTTCCAGTTGTTGGCGTCGTTTTTCGAAGTCAGCGTCTAGCTCGGGCAGTCGTTTCCAAAAATCATCCAGGCTACCGGAAAAGTAGGAATCGGGCACGAACAAGTGCTTCTCCACGTCGTCTTGCTCCACGTGGTAGCCCGCCTCGCGGCTGAGGATGACCAGCTTGCGTATCACGTCGCTGCCGCTGAGGTCTATCCTGGGGTCGGGTTCGCTGTATCCCATCTCCTTTGCTTTCCTCACTGTGGCCGAGAAAGGCGTAGTGGCGGATATCTCGTTGAATATGAAATTGAGCGTGCCGCTAAGCACGGCCTCTATTTTCAGGATGTGGTCGCCGGAGTTGCGCAGGTCGTTGATAGTGCCAATGATGGGTAGACCTGCGCCTACATTGGTCTCATACCTGAACTTCACGCCCCTGTCGATGGCCGTCTGTCGCAATTTGACGTAGGCTTCGTACTTGCCCGAGGCGGCTATCTTGTTGGCGGCTATCACGGAGATGTTGTGTTCCAGGAACTGTTGGTAGAGGTCTGCTATTTCCTTTGAGGCGGTACAGTCCACGAACACGCTATTGAAAATGTTCATCTTGAGCACGCCTTCTCGCAACTGTTGCGAAGTGTTGGGAGAACTATTGGCCAGTTGCGCCTTGTAGGTAGAGAGGTCTATGCCGTCACGGTTGAAGATGGCCTTGGTGGAGGAGGCTATGCCAACGACGTTTAGCTTCAGCCGGTTGCGCTCCTTCAGTTCTTCGTATTGTTTCTGGATTTGCTCTATCAGTTTGCCGCCTACGGTGCCCACGCCGCAAATGAAGAGGTTGAGCACTTTGTATTCCGATAGAAAGAACGAGTCGTGGATGACGTTGAGGCTCTTGCGCAGGTAATCCGCTTTCACCACGAAGGAGATATTGGTCTCAGAGGCTCCTTGGGCGCAGGCTATCACGCTGATGCCACTGCGGCCCAATGTGCCGAAAAGCTTGCCCGCTATACCTGCGGCGTGTTTCATGTTCTCACCCACGATGGCGATGGTAGCCAGTCCGTCTTCCACGTGCATGGGGAACATGGCTCCGTCTTCTATCTCGGCGGCGAACTCTTCGTTGAGTACTTTGGCGGCTGCTTGTGCGTCTTCTTCCCTTACGCCGATGGAAGTGGAATTCTCAGATGACGCTTGCGACACCATGAACACGGAGATGCCGTGGTTGGCCAAAGCGGAAAAGATGCGCCTGTTAACACCTATCACGCCCACCATCGAGAGTCCCGTCACGGTGATGAGCGAGGTTCCCTTGATGGAGGAGATACCTTTGATGGGCTTCGTGTCAGCAGCTACTTTTTGTTTAATAATGGTTCCGGGCTTTTCGGGGTTGAAAGTGTTCTTTACCAATATGGGAATGTTCTTCACGCATACAGGGTATATGGTGGGGGGATAGATAACCTTGGCGCCGAAATTGCATAGCTCCATGGCTTCTATATAGCTCAATTCGTTGATGGTGTAGGCTGTCTTGATGACTCGGGGGTCAGCGGTCATGAACCCGTCTACGTCTGTCCATATCTCCAATACTTCCGCATTGAGGGCGGCCGCCAATATGGCCGCGGTGTAATCGCTGCCGCCTCTTCCCAGATTAGTTATTTCGTCAGTGTCCCGGTCACGGCTGATGAAGCCTGGCACCAAGGATACGCGAGGCATGTCACTGAATGCGTCCCGCACTAACTTAGCGGTCAGCTCGCTGTCCAGTGTGTGTTTGTTGTTCTTGCGCTCGGTCTTGATGAATTTGCGTGCGTCAAACCACTTGGCACCGCCTATGAGCGTGGCCACGATGTTGCTGGAAAGCCGCTCGCCATAGCTGACGATGGTGTCCTGGGTCTTTTGGCTTAGGTCATGTATCAGGTAGACACCGTAATAAATGCTGCGTAGTTGCTCGAACAGGGAGTCGACTCGATTGAAAAGATCTTCTCTTTTCTTGTTGTCGGTGATGATGGTGTCTATCATCTTGTGATGGCGGTCGACCATGGCATCAAATTCCCGTTTCCAATGGTCGTCGTGCCTCAAGGCGGTCATCGCGGTGCTGATAAGTTTGTCGGTGATGCCGCTCAGGGCACTTACTACCACGATGACAGGTTGGCGCTTGGCCTCATTTTCCACTATTCGTTTCAGGCTCAGAATGCTCTGCACGGAACCCACAGATGTTCCGCCAAATTTCAATACTTTCATTTTCGTTGTTGTTTAGTAATGCAATGCCTCCCCCAAAACAAGTGGGGCCGAGACAAAACTTAATCGCGAAAATACGAAAAAAGTGCGCAACCGCAAACGTTTTATAAGGAAAATGATTAATTTCGCGAAAAAATTGCCCGCATGGGCTGATTTTCATGGCATTCGTCACCGAGGAAAGTACATCAATTATATAGTTAGCGAGATGGTAGAGGAATATCAGTTGAGGTTGGCCCCGGCGCAGGCGGCAGACATAGAGCAAGTGAAAAGGTGTGTGGCCAAGGAGCGCGGAATGGATGTCCGCACCATCAACGCCCTTAGGATATTGCGTAGGAGCATAGACGCACGGGGACGTCGGGTGGTGGTGAACCTCAAGGTGAGAGCCTACATCAATGAACCTGCGCCCGAGTTGGCTTATCAGCCTGTAAACTATCCCGATGTGAGCGACGCCCGTAACGTCATCGTGGTGGGAGAGGGACCGGCTGGTCTGTTCGCCGCTTTACGGTTGATAGAGTTGGGGGTGCGTCCCATTGTCTTGGAACGGGGGAAAGATGTGCGTGAGCGAAAGAAGGATCTTGCCCTTGTCGCCAAGGAACAACGAGTGAACCCGGAGAGCAACTATTGTTTCGGAGAGGGTGGCGCGGGCGCTTACTCGGACGGAAAGCTCTATACCCGTAGCAAGAAGCGTGGAAACGTGGAGAAGATTCTTAACGTCTTTTGTCAGCATGGCGCTTCTACGGACATCTTGGTGGATGCCCATCCGCATATAGGCACCGATAAGTTGCCCCGTGTGATAGAGGCCATGCGCCATACTATATTGAAGTGTGGTGGAGAGGTGAGGCACCAAACGCTGATGACCTCGCTGCTGATAGAGAAAGACAGCGTGGTGGGCGTAGAGGCTTCTTGCCTGTCCACGGGAGAGCAACGGGTATACAAAGGCCCGGTGGTGTTGGCTACGGGTCACTCCGCACGTGATGTTTATCGCTATCTTTTAGGCGCGGGAGTGGCGTTGGAGGCCAAGGGCATCGCCGTGGGCGTGAGGCTGGAGCACCCCTCGAAGTTGATAGACCAGATACAATACCATAACAAGGAGGGCAGGGGAAAGTATTTGCCTGCGGCCGAGTACAGTTTCGTCACCCAAGTGGAAGGCCGCGGCGTGTATAGTTTCTGCATGTGCCCTGGTGGTTTCGTGATACCTTCGGCCACGGGATCCCGGCAGGTGGTGGTAAACGGCATGAGCCCCAGCAATCGTGGGACAGCGTGGAGCAATAGCGGCATGGTGGTACAAGTGGAGCCTGACGACGTGGCTGCCATGGGCGTTGTGGAATGTGCCACGGACGATCCTTTGCGTGTGATGAAGCTGCAAGAGGCATTGGAACATGATTGCTGGATGCAGGCGGGTATGCGACAAGCCGCACCTGCCCAGCGCATGGGAGATTTCGTGGACGGCAAATTGAGCTATGACCTGCCTCAAAGCAGTTATGCCCCAGGACTGGTGAGCAGTCCGCTACATTTTTGGATGCCTGGTTTTATAGCAAGCCGTTTGCGAGAGGCATTCCGTGTCTTTGGGCATGACGCACGAGGCTTCCTTACCAATGAGGCCACGTTGATAGCCATCGAGACACGCACCTCCTCCCCCGTGAGATTGCCCCGAGACCCTTCCACGCTCAGCCACGTCGCCTTCCAAGGATTGTTTCCTTGTGGCGAGGGGGCGGGTTATGCGGGAGGTATCGTTTCTGCCGCTATCGATGGTGAGCGATGTGCGGAGATGGCCGCGCTCTACTTGGCTTCATTGCCTCGATGAATGATAATGTTTTCAGATTTGATTGATAATTAAACATGTATATCCTGTGATACAATCATTACACCAGCGTGTCAGCACGCTTTTTATGCTTCTTGGCATTTTGTTTTGCGTTTGCCTCATTACAGCCAATGTTCTTGAGACCAAGCAAATAGCCATTGGTCCGCTCAGTATTACTGGAGGACTGCTGGTGTTCCCGCTTTCCTATATCATTAATGACACGGTCTGCGAGGTGTGGGGGTATGCCAAGGCGAAGTTGTTGATTTGGATGGGCTTTGCCATGAACTTTCTGTTCGTGTTCTTCGGGACGGTAGCCGACGTTCTTCCCGCGGCTCCATATTGGGAGGGGGAAGAGGGATTCCACGCTGTCTTCGGCTTGGCGCCACGTATAGCATTCGCCTCTTTCATGGCTTTCTTGGTTGGCTCTTTCATCAATGCTTATGTGATGAGTCGCATGAAGTTGCGCTCCCGTGGCCGTCATTTCTCGTTACGAGCCATCGCCAGCACTGTCTTTGGCGAGTCGGCCGACTCCCTTGTCTTTTTCCCTGTCGCTTTTTGGGGAGTGATACCTGCGGGAGAGATGGTGCCGCTCATCCTTTCCCAGATTATCCTCAAAACCCTTTATGAGGTGATAGCCTTGCCTGTTACCATTCGCGTGGTCAGGGCTACCAAGAACATTGAAGGCGTAGACGTTTATGACGAGGGCGTGAACTACCGCCCCTGGTAGTTATGGGTCTCAAAACAAGTTGTTTTGACGGACAAAACAACTTGTTTCGCTTGTCAATTCAAGTTGTTTCGTCAGGGAAAACAACTTGTTTATCGCGATGAGTTCGGCGAAAAGCCATAGAGACGCATGACATATATAGTCTCATGTTGGCGAAAGTACAGTATCCTTTTTAGTACCATTACTATTGGTACTGGAGTTTCAGCAAGCTGATACTGAGCTTGCAGTACTACAGACTTTCAAAAGCAGTAATACCGCAAGCCGCCAGAAATATTGCCGTGAGGCGGCGGCAACCGACGCTCCCTGTCATAGAGATGAGGCGTGCCGCATCTCTTGCCAAGTTGTCGCGTTGCGCCTCTTATCGGGCGGATGCGCATGGAAATTCATAGGCCTTAAAAGGCAATTATCCATCCTAAAATTTGCAATATTCGAAAAATAACGCTAACTTCGCGCAAAATATAAACTATTATTGCGATGAAGAAGTTTTTCCCCACGCTCTTGGCGGCAGTATCTGTCGTGTTGATGCTCGGAAGTTGTGCGAGCTCCAAGAACGTAGCTTATTTCCAAAACGCGGATTCTATCAGTTTAGCTGCATCCAGGATGTTGTATGACGCCAAGATCATGCCCAAAGACCAGCTGACCATCACCGTGAATACCACGGATCCCGAGGCGGCCAAGCCATTTAACTTGTCCGTTTCACAGACGCTGGGTACCAACGGGCAGATCACCACTAGTGGCGGTAACTTGCAGACCTATTTGGTGGACAACCAAGGGCGCATAGACTTCCCCGTGGTAGGTAGCTTGCATGTGGGCGGGCTCACGAAGACTGAGTGCGAGGCCTTGATAAGGGAGAAAATAGCTCCTTATATGGCAAAAGAGGAAAATCCTATCGTGACCGTGCGAATGGCTAGTTACAGGGTGACCGTGACGGGTGAAGTGGCTCGGCCTGGCGTAGTCTCCGTGCCTACGGAGAAGATGAGCGTGATAGAGGCACTGGCCCAATGTGGCGACTTGACGGTATACGGCAAGCGCGAGAACGTGATGCTCATTCGTGAGGACGCGCAGGGCGAGAAGCATATATACCGCCTGAACCTCAATGATGCCAATATCATCAACTCTCCTTACTACTACTTGCAGCAAAACGACATACTCTACGTGGAGCCAAACTCCGTGAAGACGCAAAACGCCTCCATCGGCCAGGCTACTCAACTGTGGTTCTCGTTTGCCAGCATACTCACTTCCGTGGCGGCCCTCGTGGTGAATATATTGAAGTAAGGGAAAAGCCCGGAGGGTATGGCAAGCAGATAATCCTTCACGATACAATACATATATATATATAATATATAAAGGTGCATGTGTGGCATAGTAGGATACCTGGGGAAGAGAGAAGCCTTCCCCATATTGCTGAAAGGACTCAAGAGACTGGAATACAGGGGCTACGATTCCGCGGGCGTGGCCTTGGTCAATGACAATGGCAACTTGAGCGTTTACAAGACCAAGGGCAAAGTCTCCGACCTGGAGGCCTGCTGCGAGGATAAAGACGTGTCGGGCCGCGTGGGCATCGCCCACACCCGCTGGGCCACCCATGGTGAGCCGTCTTCCCGCAATGCCCATCCCCATTATTCCTCCTCTCACAACTTGGTTATCGTCCACAATGGTATCATAGAGAATTATGCCGCCATCAAGCGCAACTTGATGGCGAAAGGCGTGCGTTTCGAGAGCGATACCGACACCGAGGTACTTGTGCAGCTGATAGAATACATTCAGGTGAGAAAAGGCCTCGACCTGCTCACCAGCGTGCAAGTGGCCTTGCGCCAGGTGATAGGCGCTTACGCCATCGCTGTCATTGACAAGCGCGAGCCCCGCCAGATTATCGCCGCTCGCAAGCAGAGTCCCCTCGTGGTGGGTATTGGCGACGGGGAATTTTTCCTAGGCTCAGATGCCAGCCCCATCATAGAGTACACTGACAAAGTTGTGTACCTTGAAGATGGAAACATCGCCGTGATGAGACAAGGTGAGGAGCTCAAGGTGGTGAATATACTCAACGTGAAGCTCAGTCCTGAGGTGCAGACCGTAGACCTTGACTTAGGCCAGATAGAGAAAGGCGGTTTTCCCCACTTCATGCTCAAGGAGATATTTGAGCAGCCGGAATGTCTTACAAACTGCATGAGAGGCAGGGTGGTTTCTACGCCCAATGGCATGGATGTGGTCTTGAGTGCCATCACGGATTATCGTGACAGGCTGGTGAACGCCAAGCGTTTCATTATCGTGGCTTGCGGGACTTCTTGGCACGCTGGCCTGATAGGCAAGCAGCTCATAGAGAGCTACTGCCGCATACCCGTGGAAGTGGAGTATGCCAGTGAGTTCCGTTATCGCAATCCTGTAGTCACCTCCGATGATGTGATCATAGCCATTTCGCAGAGTGGTGAGACCGCTGACACTTTGGCGGCAGTGGAATTGGCCAAGCGCAATGGCGCTTTCATTTATGGTGTCTGCAACGCCATCGCCTCCAGCATAGCCCGTGCCACAGATACGGGCACCTATATCCATGTGGGTCCGGAAATTGGCGTAGCCAGCACCAAGGCCTTCACTGGCCAGGTGACGGTGCTCACGTTGTTGGCGTTGGCTATTGGCAAGGAGAAAGGCACTATCGGTGAGGCGGAATACCAAGCCATAGCCCAGGGGCTTTGGAATGTACCCGCCAGGATTAACGAGGTGTTGGGACTCAACAACAAGATAGCCGACCTTAGCCGTACTTTCACATATGCCCATAACTTCCTGTATTTAGGCAGGGGGTACAGCTATCCTGTGGCACTGGAAGGAGCCTTGAAATTAAAGGAAATCAGCTATATCCACTCGGAGGCTTTCGCTGCGGGCGAGATGAAGCACGGCCCGATTTCTCTGGTCGAGAATGGAACGCTGGTCGTTGGCATCCTGACCCAGCCGGACCTGTTTGAAAAGAGCGTTTCCAACATGGTCGAGGTCAAGAGCCGCGGCGCTTTCCTGATGGGCCTGACCACCTACGGAAATTACAGCATCGAGGACACTGCGGGCTTCACGGTCTACGTGCCCAAGACCGACCCGCACTTTGCCACGAGCCTGTCGGTCATTCCGCTGCAGTTGCTGGCCTACTACGTCAGCTGCGCCAAGGGATTAGATGTCGATAAGCCGCGCAATCTGGCCAAGAGCGTGACCGTGGAGTGACGGCATAAAACGCAGCCAGAAAGCCCTGCACGAAACAGAAATAACAAAACAGGACCCGCTCTGAATCACTGAAGTGCATGCTGTTAAGTAGAAAAAAATAATATAAGGTTTTTGTTCGCCGTTTC
>OKVA01000753.1_pt1 | contig 9627 bp, 7 predicted proteins | sample 1606741 | NCBI WGS metagenome assembly OKVA01 (sample SAMEA3882528, study PRJEB24775) | human gut metagenome | biome: human-associated habitat; feature: intestine environment; material: feces | place: Netherlands | collected 2009/2010 | reverse complement strand
AGACGGAAGCCTTTGATGATCTCATCCAGGTTCTCTCCTCTGATAAAATAATAATCCAGCTGCTCGATCATATCCAGACATTGCCCCGGCCGAAAAGCGGTACTCATAAGAAGCATCGGAATGTAAATGTTGCTTTTTTCACTCTTCATCCCATTTTGTTCTTTTTCCGCATCTCCTTTACCGGCAGATTCCACGTCCAATCCCAGAATATAATCTGTCGTTACCTGAAATTCCTTCGCTGCCCGAATCAGAATATCGCTGCTGATGGACTTTGTTTCTCCATTTAATATTCTGCTGATCTGGGATGGTGCGACATTCAACCGCCTAGCAAGTTCACTCCGTGACATACCTTCGATCTCACACAATCTCTCTAACCGTTTTCCCGGAGAACTCACAGATTCTTTTACTGATATATCTTCAGAACTATATTGTTTTCTCTTCTCTGACTTGATTTCTTGTGCCGCCATGCGTATCTATCTTCTTTCTCTTCCGTCATACATATATTCAAAAATACTGTTACAGTTCCTGTTTTTATTAGTATAGCAAAAACATTTTATCCTTACATCGTACTTTTTTCTGAAAATATGGTATATTTTTTATTATTTTTGCACGGAAAAAAGAAAAGGAATTGCAAATCTGCAATTCCTTTTCTTTTTATAGTACGAGCATTTTTAATTTTATCAGCTATCATAATTCTGTATGCCTCCTTCTTCCATGAGATTACAGCAAACGTAGTAGTAATGTCTATCAAAAGGCTTTTACATATTAGATAAAAGCATGTAAAATTTCTTTTACATAGCTTAATTGCGGTCTATTTAGCTTGTTTCTTGACTACTCAGGAAAAATATTTCTACCCTCGCCCCACCTGTATTTTCAGAATTTGAAAGTTTAATACCTCCACCATATTTTTCAGCCACAGTTTTTGCAAAAAATAGTCCCATCCCATAATGGGCTTCGCCATTTCTACTTGTGTCATCCATAAAAAACTGCTCTGTGCCATGCAATAATGCTTCTTTTGTAAATCCTGATCCGCTATCCTCCACAATGAATGTCAGCCGGCCATCCTGCTCCTTTGCGTCAATATAAATGATTCCATTTTCTTTTGTATGCTCCACTGCATTCTGAATCATATTCATTACGGCCCGGAACATTGGATCATAAGCAATCGTTACCTTTTTATCACTTTGTCCCGCCTTCCAATCTATTTTCTGGTGATAGATTTCTACCAGTCCGAGTGCCTGTTCCTTTATATCTGCGAAAAAATCTTCTAACCTCACCGTTGTATAGGTAACATCACTGCAATTCCATGATTTTGTGACATCTATCAACTGTTTTACATAACTTTGTATCTGTGTTGTGCCGTTCAAAACATAAGTGATATTATTCTTCTGTTCTGTGGTCAGTTCAGTCTCTGAAAGTAGTTCTGCATTTCCCCGTACAATCGTAAGAGGTGTTTTAATATCATGCGCCAAAGCAGACATCTGCTGTTTCTTTTCCTGCTCTGTTTTCCACTGCTTTTCTAAAGATTCTCGCAATGCATCTCGCATATCATCGATTGCCGATAAACAGTCATCAAACTCTTTGATACCGGAACAGGATGTCTCATATTCCAGATTTTGATCCTTTATTTGTCTGATTGCGTCTAATACAGGCTGCATCTGCTTTTTGATTCTTTTTCCAAAACGTATGGACGGAATGATGATAATCGCTACCGCTCCAATCACTGACATAATACTCATCACATTCTGTGGTCCTATAAAATGCTCCCTCAAAAAAGCTGAATGATATTGAGGTGTCAGGCGATATTGCAATACAACATATTCATTTTCCCTTACAATTACTTTATAAAAATATTTCCCGGATGCGTTTCCGTACTTTGCAACATTCCATGCTATCTGTTCGTATTGTTCTGACAGATCTCCACCTATTTTCTCTCCATTCTCTGAAAAGATTACATAATCACAAAGTGCGGGAATCATCTCAGCAGTCACTTTATCTGCACGTAGAATCGTATCATATGCTTCATTAATCTTTTGCTCTGCATAATTTGCCGGATAAATACAGCCCACACTAATCAAAAGGTACAGCAGCAGATAAGCAACAATCACCAAACCAACTAATGATCCAAGCATGACCAGTACATATCTCATAAAAATCCTGCTGAGTGCATTGCTTCTCTTTACTCTTCCCATTTATATCCAATCCCCCAGACTGTTTTTATCGGTGTATAATCATAATCCGCAAATTTTGCTCTTATATTTTTGATATGCGTGATTATAGTACTGTCATTACTCTCATTGTCAAAGCCAAAGACCGCTTCCAATATCTGTTCCTTCGAGAAAACCTGTCCTCTGTTTTTAGCCAGAAATTCACAGATTTCGTACTCCGCTTTCGTAAGAGGAAGTTCCTTATCATCAACCAATAGTTTCTTTTGAGATATTTGAATACAGACCCTCCCCAAAACCATCCGGACAGAATGTTCCCTGTGCTCTCTTCTAAGATGTGCATTGATCCTTGCCCGAAGTTCCATCACTCCAAATGGCTTTGAAATATAATCATCTGCTCCTAAAGAAAGTCCGTTTACCAGACTGTTTTCCTCCGTTTTTGCCGTAAGAAACAAAATCGGACAATCCACAAGTGCCCTGATTCTTTTGCATAATTCGAAGCCATCAATTCCAGGCATCATAATGTCCAGTAAAATCAGGTCATAACGATGTAATTCTTCCATATTAATTTTTAGTGGATTACTTACTTTGGTAACCAGATGTCCATCCTTATTCAAAATGCTTTCTATCATTTCCAAAATTGCCGGTTCATCATCAACTGCCAGTATTTTTGCCATAGTTTCCCTCGATTCTATTCCGATATTCTGTTTCCTTCCCAGTGGTTTACCCACCAAAAATAGTATACCATACTAATCCCTGTAAATATTAAGCAACCTGGTATGAATGACAACCATTCACCTACACTAGTTTCTCCCAATACAGATTGCAGATAAGTATATGGTACTCTACCCGTCCAGCAGACAAATACATATTTCCACACATAATCTCCAAGTCCGGTAAGCATCAATGCACTAATTAGTCCTGATATAATCCCTGCTCCAATGGATACCCCTTTTCCAAACTGAAAAGCCAGAATCAGCTGCCACAGATAAAGTGGAACACTGCTTCCCCACAGCAGCAATGCTGCAAATATACATCCTTTCATGATTTCGATATCGCTTGATGCGATTCTTCCAAATCCAATTCCGAATATGATTGCTGTCAATAGGATAGAGCACAGACACAAAACCAGTAGCATCAACAGTTTCGATAAAAATGCTGCAGGTTTATCCGGTAAAGACAACAGATTTTGAAAATCACCTGCATTTTGTTCCTGTTCCATCACACTTGCTGTAAAAATTCCAATAAGTACCGGAAGTCCTGCTCCTATTGCCTGATAAAATGCAATCACTTTCATATTTTCATTCCATGGTGAAAAAAAGTAATATATTAAAAATATAACGCTGGTTATAATCGGAATCAGTAAGTGTGCCAGAATCACAGATGTTCCTTTCATCTTTCGCAAGTCTGCATTAAGAGATCTTCCAATCATCTTATTTCACCTCTCTTCTCTCAAACCATTTCAAAAACAGAACCGTTACAAAAACAAACCAGATGATTGAGAGACACATTCCCGGAACAATGACTCCCGTATCCAAAAGAGGATTCCCTGCTTCTGCGGCAAGTCCATTTGGTAAAACATGAAGCAACGGGCACATCATTCGCATAGGGATTGCAGAAACAAGTACATACCAGATTCTGGTTTGTGATATTACCACACCGCTGACGGTAATAAATAGGCAGACGAACAGGTTTACAATCATTCCAAATCGTTCACTTAAAAATAAAGCTACCGGAATCTCCCATAACTCAGAAACCGTCAGAAACAATACTGCAATCAACGCTCCTCCAACTGGAACATGTGTCGTTAGAAGAAAGCCTCCAAGCGTTGCTCCTGCAAACACAATCACATTAGAAAACAAAATCATGTACCCAATATAAATAATTTTCCCCAGCAACAATTTTCTTCTGTCTGTGGGAATAGTCATTAAATGATAGTATTTTATCTTTTTCTCCTGCGCCACAGAAAGATAACAAAATAGAGCAATCATCCCCGGCAGCAAAAGTGTATACCACCAGTTCCAAACACTTTCTGCATAAGCATTTGTCATCCCAAGAGTAAATATAAATGCCATGACAAATGTAAGAAGAGGAAATCCCCAGATAAACTTTTTTCGCATGGTTCTTTTGGCTTTTTGATGTTCTGCTTTTATAATATTAACCATGGATTTCACCTGCTTTCTGGTTTTTTCTTACCACATTCATAAACAAATCTTCAAGATTATCTCCCTGCTTTAATGCTCCTTCGTATCCTAAGATTCCACCTGAAATAATCCCGACTTTATCTGCAAGTAACTGTACCTCTGAGAGAATATGACTGGAGAGAATTACAGTGATTCCCTGTTCCGGAAAAGACCGGATCAGCTCTCGTAATTCCTCGATGCCTATTGGATCTAATCCATTCGTAGGTTCATCCAATATCAAAAGTTCCGGTTCTCCAAGCAATGCCATTGCAATGCCTAGTCTTTGCTTCATCCCCAAAGAAAACTGTCCTGCTTTCTTCTTTCCGGTGTTTGTAAGTGATACAATCTGCAAGACCTCATCAATTCTGTTTTCATCTGTACCAAGCAATAATTGTCTTACCTTCAAATTCTCTCTGGCGGAAAGATTTTCATAAATAGGCGGATTTTCAATTAACGCTCCTATTTTTGATAAATCTTTCCTATCCAAAAGTTTTCCATCAAAGTAAATCTTTCCTGCAGTTGGTTTCATCATACCGGTCAGCATTTTCAATGTGGTAGATTTACCAGCGCCATTCGGTCCAAGCAGTCCATAAATCTGTCCCTTTTCGATATTAAGTGAAACATTATTTACCGCTTTCTGTTTTCTAAAATATTTACATAGATTTTGTGTCTGTAACATCATTTCCATCTTTACTATCCTTCCTTCTATATTTCATTTCTTACTGAAATATAACCTAACAGAAAAAAATAAAGATTTGATGAAGATTTATTCCCGTATGGAATAAACCATCAATTTATCTTTTCTTATATGTCACCACAACTCCAACCACCGAAGTCAAAAAAACAATCGGTGCGAGTCTTACAAACAAGAATTCAAACCCATGCAGTATTGTTCCTGCCACTGCCAACTCAGGATCATTGTAATTCCAATTCAAATAAAAACTATTCGTAGATGCAAGTGCGATAAATATTACCACTATAACCGCACACAATGAAATAAGAATCCATCGAATCGTTTTTACCTTTGTTATACTTCTTTTTGCAAGCTGCAAATTAATAACTTCTAATTTTTCAGAAAGAATCTTTAAATCATCGGTAGTCGGTTCTGCTATAGGTTCTCCAAGTAATTCACTTACAGTAGTATCCAGTTCATTCGCCAAAATAATCAGCATACTGGAATCTGGAACTGACAAACCTGCTCGTGTCAACCCCAGACCAAAAAAAATTGATTTTTTTGTACCCTCAAATATCACTTCCCATTATACCTGCTATTGCAGTATATTGAAAGCAATATTTATGCCTGCAGAAGAAAGGAGTGCCACATTTTCTCGGCACTCCAAACTCTGTAACCATCCATCTTACTTGAAAAATGGATCATCTGTATTCCATACAATCTCTATATTGTCCTCTCCATTGATAATCACTTTTTTGATTACCTTCTGGATTTTCTCTCTGTCAAAAGATTCCATATTGATGATACTTTCTAACTGTGTCTCAAACTTACTAGAAGAATTATCTTCTGGCGGTATTTCTGTTTTAAGCTGTTCGATTTCCTGATGCAATTCATCAATCTGCTCCACCATCGCCTTTGAACGCTTGACATACTCTTCTCTTGTGAGCTTGTCATCCTTATAATCAGAATACAACATCATCTTTTTACTGCTGAGGCTCTTTACCTTCTTTTCAAGTGTTGCAATCTTTTCTTCCGGAGATACTTCTTTCGATTTACCAGCTTTCTTTATTCCTTTCTCATCCAGATAAGCTGTTGCATACATATTTACAATTTTCATGATTGCATCTTCAACCTTGGCAATTTCCACCCTGTTGTTTTTGCATGGAGAATTTTCCTCAATTCTTGACGAGTAACAAAGAAGAATGTCACCTTTTACCCTTTTGCTGGGTGCTAAAGCTCTGCCACACACACCACAATAATAAAACGGATTATAGTTTCTCTTACCACGCTTTAAACGAACACATTTTTTTGAATTAGCGTGTGCCATATCAAATAATTCCTGAGTAATAATGGGTTCATGGCAATTTTCTATCACCATCCATTCGTCTTTAGGAACATAGCTTGAAGTGTTATTACTGCCTATCCTCTTCTTAGTTTTATTCCATATCAGTTTTCCAAGATAAACTTCATCGTTTAATATATCCCGGATAGAAGAAGTACTCCACAGACTTTTTACTTCAACTGCATGAAAAAAGTTTCTGCTTCCTTTTCTCTTTTTATATGCAGATGGTGTATCAATACCCTGAGCATTTAGGTAATTTGCCACTTCCGTTTTACTTTTGCCCTGTGCGGTCAGTTCAAATATCAGCTTAACCACTTCTGCTGCTTCCGGATCTACAATAATCTTATGCTTATCATTTGGGTCTTTGACATATCCATACCTTAACTGACCACTAATGTTCTCCCCATTCAGTATCCTTGTGTGCTTTGCAGAACATATTTTATTGGACAAGTCCCTGCTATAAAGCATATAAATTAAATTCTTAAACGCAACATTCATACCACCGGTGGAACCATCATAGTTATCGCTGTCATAATTGTCATTAACTGCAATAACCCGTACCTGATAAAGTGGAAGTATCTGCTCCAAAAGACTTCCAACTTCAATATAATCCCTTCCGAGTCTGGATAAATCCTTTACAACAATGCAGGATATTTTATCAGCTCGGACATCCTCCATAAGCTTCATATAGCCTGGTCTTTCAAATTTTGTTCCAGTAAATCCATCATCACAGTATTCCTGTACCTTCGTATCCTTAAGCTCCGAATGATTGCCAATAAATGATTCTAACAATTTCCTCTGACTGGATACACTGTTACTCTCCTCTTTCCGATTTAATGATACATCTTCATCTTCCATAGAAAGGCGAATATACATAGCAGTTATCTTACTCATACAAATCACCTTCTCTCTTATTCTTTACCTGTAACAGTTCTTCCAGGCAATCATCATAAACCAGATTTACGGAAATTCTTCCATCTTCAAACACCTGTACCTTGTCAACAAATGCATCTGCCAGCTCTTTGTTGAGTTTTCTGCATTTCAGATATTTATTGATAAGGTTTTCCCAGTCTTCATCAATCTTATAATTCTTTGAATACAGGTTCTGAGATACTAAAAGATTATCAATCTCCTTCTTCAAAGCTTCGCTTTTTAGAAGATACTGCTGTTTTAATGTCAGATATTCGCTCTCATTAATCAAATGTTCTGAGTAATCTCCATATAACTCAGAGAACTTGCGGTTTACTTTCTCCAGTTCCCTGCGCTGTCTGGTAATGGCTTTTTCATACACATCGTATTTTTTCAGTCCGCTGCTTCTTGCATTTAATTCCCGTATCACTTTTAATGCGTCAATACAGCAACGCATATGATTTGAAATCTGAGCAAAGACAGCTTTGTTGACTTCCTCCTGATCAATTTTGTGTCTTGAACATGCCGGATTAATACCATCTGAAAAAGTTCCACAAAAATATACATACGATTTTGTTGTTCTTGGAGAAAGTCTCATTCCCTTGCCACAGTCTCCGCATACGATTTTTCCCTTTAGCAGATTCATTTCATTAGGTGGGTGTTTTGTAAACTCTTTTGCAAAATAAGCATCCGAGATTTCCTTTACTCTTTCCTGTGCCTTTTCAAATGTCTCTTTGTCAACAAGTGGCTCATGCGTATTTTCAACAATGACCCATTCACTTGGATCTGTTGCATGGAGTGGAATATTATTGTATTTCTCAATTACAACTTTCCCATGCACCGCCGAACCAATATAAGCCTGATTTGTCAGTATTGACTTGACTGTTGTTTTGGTCCATACACCATTGGTTTTTACATTCTGCTGGTAACCAAGAGATTTTAAATACATCAATGGTGACATTACTCCCTGCTCATTCAGATATTTTGCAATTGGTGTATATCCTTTGCCCTCTAAAAACAATTTATAAATAAGCCTGACATTTCCAGCAGTTGCTTCATCCACAACAATTCTGTTCTTCTCCGTCTTGGATTTCAGATATCCATATGGAGCAAAACCGCACATATATTCATCAGTAGTCCATTTTCTACGATGTGCAGTTGAAACTTTCTTTGAAATATCCTTAGCATAAAACTCATTTACGATGTTTTTCAAAGGCATTATAAGGTCTGTGCCCGGTCTGAACGAGTCAAAATCATCCGTAACAGCAATGAATCTTACATTGAGAAAAGGAAACACTCTTTCAATGTAGTTCCCCATCTCCACATAATTTCTTCCAAGTCTCGATAAATCCTTAACAATAATACAGTTAATTCTTCCTGTTTTTGCATCCTCAAGCATTCGCTTAAAATCCGGTCTTTCAAAATTAGTACCGGTAAAGGAAGCATCATAATATTCCTCTTCAATTACAATATCTTCGTGATCTTTGACATAATTCTTCATAAGTTCCATCTGTGTTTCGATTGTCCCTCTCTCAATGTTCTCTTCCTTTTCATGGGACAGTCTTGCATATAATCCAGCCTTAAAAAGAACCTTCTTCTCTTTATCCGGTAAGGCTGTGTTTTCCTGTAGCATCACATTTTTTCTGCTTTTTCTTGCCATATTACACAGCCTCCCTTCTGCTGATATTTAATTGTCCACCCGGTTCTTTATCTACTTGATAACCAAGTTTTTCGACTGATTCTAATAACTTCTTATAACAATCATCAAAGTCAAATACGATTTCAATCTCTTTATTCTCTGAAACCCTTACCTCAGAAATCAGTTTCACAACCACATCCCTGGTCAGTTCCTTAATATCCTTGTATTCGGTAAAATAATTCATCCAGAGATGCTTATCATCCTTCTCCTCAAGCATTAAAGCAATGTCTCTCTCAATCTGGCGAATTATTTCTTCTCCCTCTTTTGCTTTTTTCAGATATGCCTCATGAAGTTCAAGATATTCTTCTTTAGTAAGAATTCCGTCCTTCATATCTTCATACAGTGAAGTTTTCAGTCTTTTACACTTCTCAACTTCCTCAAGTTTTTTCTGTTTTCTTGCTTCAAGACTTTTTACATCAAGCTGCTGGAAAGGAATTTTTCCAATATAATCAAGTATTTCTTCCAGATTCATTACGTTTTTGATATGAAGCTTTAACATTTCAAGCACCGTATCCTCTAATAACGATACTGATATTGAGTGCTGTGAACACTGCTTTGTCAATTTATGATTAGAGCAGATATAGTAAGCGTATTTCTTATCACCTGCTGTTGTAATTTTTCTTGTCATTGGTGAACCACAATCTGCACATACTGCA
>OKVA01000752.1_pt1 | contig 9629 bp, 5 predicted proteins | sample 1606741 | NCBI WGS metagenome assembly OKVA01 (sample SAMEA3882528, study PRJEB24775) | human gut metagenome | biome: human-associated habitat; feature: intestine environment; material: feces | place: Netherlands | collected 2009/2010 | reverse complement strand
GGGCCGCGATCCGAGCCGAAAAACAGGACGATTCGCTCATCGTCACCGGTATAAGCGACCGAGCGGAACGGCGTACATGGCTGCTGACAAACCAGACTTTCCGGCGGCAGCGGCAATCGGACAGCCTCGCAAGCCATACCGGTCTGCGAAACCTTTCCTCCTTCGCCCGCGATACGACCCTCCTGCGTGAAACACACGCCTCGACGACCCGGAAAAAATCTTCCGGCAATCTGTTTCGCACGCTCTTTACCGGCATCGCACTCGGAATACTCCTGACCGTAGTGTTCCGCAAAACAGGAGTATGGGCGGCCATCCGTCGCTTTCTGAAAAACCTCCTCCCGTAACATCTCCTTCCGACGACCGGACGCAGTTTCTCTACGAAAGTTGCGTCCGGTCATCCTTTCTCCCCACCCGACAACGAGTAGGGAAAACGAAAAACCATCGGTACAAACATCCGACGAAACAGTTCCGATTTCCAATCATGAAATCCCGGCAACGGTATTGCCTTCGCAAGGGAAATCCGGCAGGTTAATTCTGTTTATTCATTATCCTATTTGTACGATTATCAAACGGAATATTGTATATTATTTGTGCTTTATATCCTTTTTTCCTATTTTGCGACCAAATTACAAAAAACCGTATTCTATGACGACTCCAGTAGAATTTTCTACTGTTCCACCTCTCACATCCACCATGCAGGAAGAAGGTTATACCTTCTCCCGAACGGATAAATGCAGCCTTTTCCTCTGCCAAGGCGGGGAACTCGACATCATTCAGGAAGACAAGACATATCACATCCGCCAGGGAGACATATACATCTCTCCTCTTCTTATGTCCATTCAGATAAAACATAGGAGCAAGGATCTGAAGGGCGTCGTACTCACAGTCGATATAGATTACGTCCTGACCAATGCGAAAAAGACATTCCATCCGACCTGGAATTTTTTCATCTACGAAAACCCCTGCCTGTCTCTGACGAAAGAACAATACGTACACATTGACCAATTGATCGACGCATTGCGGAAGCGGATTGCGGCAATAAACACCTCGGTGACAAATACGCAACAAAAGATCATCAATCACGAGTTGGTAACGGCAATGGGCGAAGTACTCTATTATGAAATTCTGAGCATCTATTTCGCACGCCAACCCCAACAGCCCCAGCACAAGGACCGGAAAGACCATGTGTTCCAGAACTTCATAATCTCTCTTTACCAGAATCACCGCATGGAACGGGAGGTAACCTACTACGCCCAGGAACAATATCTGACACCCCGCTATTTTTCGGCAATCATCAAAGAGAAATCGGGCATTTCGGCCCTGCAGTGGATCATTCGCATGGTCATTGCCGACGCCAAACAGATGCTCCGTTCCTCGGACTTAAGTATCAAGGAAATAGCTTCCGAACTGAATTTTTCGACCCAATCCTTCTTCGGCAAATATTTCAAACAGTACGTCGGGATTTCTCCGACTGAATATCGAAACGGGAAACTGGTCGGCCAGAGCCAACAGTCGGTTTTAGAGCGATAATTCCCGAAAGAGAGTGAAACAGACGCCGTTATCTGCCGGAAAATAAAAGGCTTTTGGCTTCGGTCCCTCAAAATATTTCCCCGGATCCAATTATATCCTGCCTGTCGGTGACAAGCAGGAGTTTTTCTTTTATTGCCAAAAATCTTTCCATTGCCTTGTCAAACAGGAACAACGGACTCTCCATTTCCTCAAAAATTCTCTGAACTTATCCGTATCCCGTCTGATAATATATTTGGAATCACGCAGGAGCATCAACTCTTCTCCCGAATAATAAACCATCTTTTCATGAAGAAGGAAACAGAATTCGAACCAGCGCTTCGACAGGTAATTTCGCAAACTTTTATTGATACTCCCGCCCCTCGAAAGACGAGATACAGGATCATTCATCCGGACCTCAATACACTGAAAAACGCAGAGGACAACCTTTCGATTGTCCTCTGCGTTTCAGAGCGGAAAACGAGACTCGAACTCGCGACCCCAACCTTGGCAAGGTTGTGCTCTACCAACTGAGCTATTTCCGCATTAGTGGTATTTCGGAGTGCAAATATAAACGGTTTTTTTTATTCCTCAAAATTTTTGCCCGGAAATTTACGAGACAAAAATCAAAAAAACTGTCATACAACCCTTCAGAACCGGTTTTTAATGCTAAATCCGACTATCTGACAACAGAAAGCTATTCCGCCACCACTCCCCAGCCGCCGCCTAACGCCTTATAGAGCTGCACCAAAGCGAGGTGTTCGTCCCGTACGGCGTTGCTCAAACCGATCTGGGCATCGAAATACCGGCGCTGGGCATCCAGCACGTCGATATAATTGATACTGCCGCCCCGGTACTGCAAATTGGCCAGTTCGACGTATTTGCGGGCAGCATCGCGCAGAGCGACCTTCAACGCGGCCGTTTTGCGGACGTTACGGTAAGTGACTACCGCATCGTTGGCTTCCTTGAAAACCTCCAGCACCTTCTTCTCGTACCCCAGCCGGGCTACGTCGTATGCCGCCAATGCCGCACGATATTTGGCCTGCTTGCGTCCGAAGCCGAAGACCGGAGCGGCGATCGCAGCGGCCATACGAGAACGGGGAGCGAAAGAAACCCTGCAACGCATCGTTCTCCCAACCGCCTACCAGATTGAAGGTCAGCCGGGGAAAACGATCTGCATAGGCCATCCCCGCCGAAGCCATCGCCGAACGCAACTGTTGTTCGGAAGCCCGTACGTCGGGACGCCGCTGCAACAGTCCCGAAGGCAGACCGACAGGCAGACTGTCCGGAAACTCGGCTTCGATATTCATTTGACCGCGCAACACCTCCCAGTCAGGAGATTTTCCCATAAGCAATGCAATACTGTTTTCCATAATTTCGATCCTGCTCTCCAGATCCGGAATCAGGGTCGCCGTCGAAGCGTATTCCACTTTGGCCTGCTGGTAAACGGTTTCGGAGGTAAGACCGCCCTCGAACCGCAACTGCGCCTGCTGCACACCCTCGCTGCGCGTTCGGAGCGTACGACGCACGATGGAAAGCTCGTTATCCAAAGCCATCAACTGAAAATAGGCCGTCGCAACTTCCGCGACGAGAGTCATACGCATCGCACGCCAATCCTCGACCGAAGAGAGATACTCCGCCCCGCCCTTGCGCTTGGCCCAGCGCAGGTTTCCCCAAAGGTCCAGCTCCCAACTGACGGAGAGCTTGGCACTGAACTCCGGATCACGGCTCGACTCCTCGTCGGCATAATCGTTCGTTTCGTAATCAGCCAGCCCTTTGGCCGAAAAATTCGGCAAACGCTCGGCCTTGCTTATCCGATACAACTGCCGCATCTGCTCCACACGAGCCGCCGCCGCAAGCATATCCTTGTTATTTTCCAAGGTCAGCTCGATGACCCGGCGCAACGTCGAATCCCCGTAAAACTGCCACCAGCTCAGATCGGCGATGGTCAGCGAATCGGTATAGCCCGAAGCGATCTGCCCGGGCATCTCCACCTCGGGGGCCTGACAGTGCCGCACAGCCGAACAGGAAGAGAATCCGACGGTCAGTGCAGCCAAAATGACAAATATCGCAACTCGTTTCATCGTTTCTTCAGTTTTGCTTTAATCCGGTAAATCCACACGAAGAAGAAGGGCACGAAGACGATGCCGACAGAGATAGCTACCAGCATACCGAAAAAGACGCCCGTACCGATACCCTGACGGCTCGCCGACCCCGGACCCGATGCGAACACCAGCGGCAGCAGGCCGAGGATGAACGCCAGCGAGGTCATCACGATCGGGCGGAAACGCAGGTGTGCGGCCTTGAGTGCCGCCGACACCACGTCGCGGCCTTTTTCCACCTCCTCCTTGGCAAACTCTACGATCAAAATGGCATTCTTGGCCACCAGACCTACGAGCATCACCAGGCCGATCTGAAAATAGATGTTGTTTTCCAAACCGCAAACCCAGATACCCAGATAGGCACCGATTCCGGCTACGGGCAGCGAGAGAATGACCGCGACGGGCACCGACCAGCTCTCGTACTGGGCGGCGAGGAAGAGGAAGACGAACAGGAAAGCCAGCGCCAGCACAAGACCCGTCTGTCCACTCACATGCTTCTCCTGGTAAGAAAGGCCGCTCCACTCGACGCCCACCGACGCAGGCAATTTCTCACGCACGATATTTTCCAGCTCGTCCATCGCCTGTCCCGAACTGTATCCGTGAGCCGCTTCGCCCGTGATGGTCGCAGCGTTGAACATATTGAAACGCTTGATCGTACCGGCACCCGTCGTATAGTGCGTTGTACCGAGCGACGTGACGGGAATCATCGCCCCGTCGGCACCCCGTACGAAGAAGAGGTTCAGGTTGTCGCGGTAAGCCCGATAAGGCGCGTCGGCCTGAATATATACACGGTATATACGGTTGAACATATTGAAGTCATTGACGTAGATCGAACCCGTGAACGCTTTCATCGTAGAGAAGATGTCGGACATCGAAACCCCGACCAACTGCGCTTTGTCGCGGTCCACGTCGAAATAAAGCTGCGGAATATCGGCTTGCATCGAAGAGGCCAGCCCCGTAAACTCGGGCCGCTGCTCGGCATAGTGCATCAACGTATCCACCGCCCGCTGCAGATCGGCATAGCCGGCATCCCCGCGAGCTTCGAGCACCATTTCGAAACCGCCCGAGGTTCCCAGACCGGGAATGACGGCAGGCGTCGAAAGATAGACCTTGCTTTCGGGATAACGCGACAACTCGTCACGCACACGTTTCATCACTTCGCTGATATCCTCCGATTCCCGCTCCTTCCAGGACTTGAGGATCACTGTCAGTTGGCTGCGGGCCTGGTTGCTGCCCACACGAGGACTCGAACCCGTCACGTTGAGTACATACTCCACATCGGGATCCTGCATCAGAAAGGCCATCGCCCGGTCGGTCACCGTACGCGTACGCTCGATGGTCGCCCCTTCCGGAAGTTCCAGTTCGACGGTGAAATACCCCTGATCCTCCTGCGGCATGAAACTCTCGGGCACGAGTTTATTCATCAACCAGATACCGATGAGTACCACGCCGAAGGCGGCGAACATACGGCGCGAATGGGCGAGCGCCCGGCCGATCATACGGCCGTAGAGCTTATTGCCTTTCGCAAGACCGAAATTGATATACCGGAAAAACCGTTTCTTCCGGCCGCCTCTGTCGGGCTTCAACAGGTAGGCGCACATCACGGGGCTGAGCGTCAGCGCCACGACCGTAGAGATGATTACCGATACGGCGATCGTAATGGTAAACTGGCGATAGAGCTGCCCCGTAATGCCCGAAAGGAAGCTCACCGGGACGAACACGGCGCACAGCACCAGCGACATGGCGATCAACGCTCCGCTCAGGCTCCGCATTGCCTTCTTGGTCGCTTCGTAGGGCGAAAGCCCCTCCTCGTTCATGATGCGATCGACGTTTTCGACCACGACGATCGCGTCATCGACCACGATACCGATGGCAAGAATCAGACCCAGCAGGGTCAGCATATTGAGCGAGAAGCCGAACACGAGCATCACGCCGAAGGTACCGATGAGCGAGATCGGCACGGCCACGATCGGAATGAGCGTCGCCCGCCAGCTCTGCAACGAAAGGAATACCACCAGAATCACCAGCAGCAACGCTTCGAAAAGCGTCTGATAGACGTGATGGATCGATTCGGAAATGTAGGTAGTCATATCGAAAGGAATCTCGTAAGAGATACCCTCCGGAAAATTGCGGCTGATCTCCTCCATCTGGGCCTTCACCGCCTCGGCCACCTCCATTGCATTGGCTCCCGGAAGCATCTTGATCTCCAGCACGGCGGCATTACCGCCGTTGATACCGCTTTCGGTATTGTAGGACGACGCTTCGAGCGAAATGCGCGCCACGTCTTTCAGGCGGATGATCGAACCGTCGGGATTGGCCCGGATGACGATATCTTCGAACTGGCTGACCGACGACAAACGTCCCTGCGCCGTAATGGGGATCGTCACGTCGAGGCCCGTCATCGGAGCCTGCCCCAGCACGCCGGCCGCCGACTCGCGGTTCTGATCCTTCAACGCGGATTGCAGATCCTTGACCGTCAGCCCCAGGTCGGCCAGCTTGTCGGGCTGCACCCAGATCTGCATGGCGTAGTAGCGGCTGCCGACGTTCGAAATACTGCCCACGCCGGGAATACGGCGCAGCAGGTCCAGCACGTTGAGCGTGGCGTAATTACTCAAATATATTTCGTCGAACTTGGGGTCGGACGAGAGCAGCGTGATGGTCATCAGTTTGCTGGCGGCCTGTTTCTCGACCGAAATACCGTTCTGCACCACCTCGGCCGGCAGGCGTGCCTCGGCCTTCTTCAGGCGGTTCTGGACATCCACGGCCGCCAGATCGGGATCGACCGAAATATCGAAGGTGACGGTCGCGGAGAAACCGCCCGAGTTGGAGCTCGACGACTCCATATAGATCATGCCGGGCGTACCGTTCAGCTCCTGCTCGATGGGGGTAGCAACGGCCTGTGTCACGGTCTGCGCGTCGGCACCGGGATAGGACGCCGAAACACGCACCACAGGCGGTACGATCTGCGGATACTGATCGACGGGCAGCAGCGCGAGGCCGATGGCGCCGACGATGACGATGATGATGGAAAGTACCGTGGAAAAGACCGGCCGGTCGATGAAAAAGTCGGCTTTCATGGGCTACTCCTCCTCTGGATTCGCCTCCTCTTCACGAGGAGCCACGGGTTCGACCTTCATGCCGTGCGTCAGCTTGTGATAGCCTTCGACGACGATATTTTCATACGAGGCAAGTCCTCGTTCGACGATGAAGTTATTGCCCGTTTCCGGACCCGTTTCCACGAAACGCTTCTCCACGATGCTGTCCCGGCGCACGACGAAGACATAGGCGCCGCCCTTCTCGATAATCAGGGCCTTCTTGGGAACCACGACCGCCCGTTCGAGCACGTCGAGCAGCAGTTTGACCTTAGTGAACTGTCCGGGGAGCAGGATATGGTCGGGATTGGGCATCTCGGCCCGCACGGAGAAGGTACCCGTCTGGGGATCGACCTGCGGATCGGCGAAATCGACCAGTCCCCGATAGGGATACTGCGCCCCGTCGGCCAACGTGACCGTAATATAGGGGTCCCACTTGCGGGTCGAATCCTTATGGCCCAGATTGACGTTACGGGCCTTGCTGCGCAGGTAATCCAGCGCGGTCATACTGAAATCGACCCGCACCGTATCGCTCTTTACCACGGTGGCCAGCAGCGACTTGCCGCCAGGACCGACGAGCGTACCGATATCGGCGTTCCGCTCGGAAATGTAACCCGAAATGGGCGACTGCACGGTCGTGTAGCCGAGTATCATTTCAGCCTGCGTAAGGTCGGCTTCGCTCACCACCACGTCCGCCACAGCGCTCTCGTAGGAGGCGATGGCGTTATCCAGGTCGAGCTGACTGGCGGCATTCTGCTCATACAGCGGACGAATACGGTTCAGGTCGCGCTCGGCCTTCAGAGCCTGGGCCCGGGCTTTGTTCAACTGCGCCTTGGCCTTGTTCGCACGGGCGCGATAGACCGTCGGGTCGATGATGAAAAGCGTCTGGCCCTTCTTGATATAGGTTCCCTCGGCAAAGAGCATCTTCTCCAGATAACCTTCGACGCGGGCCCGGATCTCGACGAATTGCTGGGCCCGGATACGGCCCACGTACTCGCCATAGATGCTGACATCTTCGACCTGCACCGGTTCGACGGCCACCACCGGCAGTGCGGCGGCCTGCGGCCGGGGACGCAGCAACACGACGAGCAGAACGACCAGCACCACGACGGCACAGCCGATGAAGATCCAGTGCTTACGAGTCAGTTTCACCCGAATACGAGGTGTTTTGGCCGCTATTTTTTTCAGTTTCTCCAAATTCAACTCTTTCAGATTCGGTTTCATTTCATAAGTAGTTTTTATCCATAAAAGGGTTAAAGGACTTTACCCAAACCCCGCGCCAATCCTGTTCTATCCGGATAAGCGAATCATACACAATATAATACGCCTGCAACAGACGAGGCCGATCCTGTGGCGTGAATCTACAAAATGTAGAATTATTCCACACCGGAGCCTACCGGCTGTGGCGTAAAAACCCCCGGTGCCCGATAATCGCCGCCAGGCGCCCCGGATGCAGGGATTTGCCCGCAACGATAAGGGTGACGGCCAACAGGATCAAGCCGATACCCGCAGCAAGCCGCGCAGTGAACAATTCACCGAAGATAGTCACGCCGATCACCACTGCCGTCAGCGGCTCCAAAGCCCCCATAACAGCGGTCGGAGTAGAACCGATGGCATGCACGGCAACGGTCATCAACACCAGCGAAACGACCGTAGGAATCAGAGCCAGCATCGCCGCCCACCCCCCCACATCGAGGGTGTCGAGAGAAGCTGCAAAGGCTGGTCGGGACAACACAGCGAATACAACACGATCGCAGCCACGCCGAACAACAGCACGTAAAACGTAAGCTTCACCGACGACATATTCAACGAAGCACGGTTGACCACCACGATATAGAGCGCATACGAGAGCGACGAAGCCATGACCAGCACAACGCCCGCAGTATTGAGTACCGCACCGCCCTCACCCCGGTACAGCAACGCGATTCCGCACAGAGCCAGGGAAATGGAGAGGACCGTGACCAGCGAAATTCGCTCCCTGAAGAAAATCGCCATGATGACGGCCACCATGACCGGATAGACGAAAAGAAGGGTGGAGGCGATCCCCGCATCCATATAGTGAAAACTCATGAACAACGTGAGCGACGATACGGCGAACATCACTCCCAGCAATCCCAGCACGGAGAACTCCCGGCGCGTAATGCGCAGCGAAGTTTTCTGCACCAACAACAGGGCTGCCAGCAGTACGGCGGCAAGCGCATAGCGGTAAAACAGCACGGAATTGGTGTTTATTCCCGCCCGGTAGAGTGACAAAGCACCGAGGGGATTCATCCCGTAACTCACGGCGGCAACGATGCCGCAAAGGGTTCCTTTCGATTTCTCGCTCATGGATCGACAATTTCAACCGGCCGCAAAAATACGAAATAATTCGGCCGTTCGGTAAAGATAGCGCTTATAAATCGACCTCGGAAAAGGGAACGAGATGCGGTAATTCGTCCGGAAAGATTAAAATATCGGCCGGGTTTCGTATCTTTGTGCCACTGTTTCCGATAACCCTCCGGAACCGCCCGGTTCCTTCGGAGCGATCCGGAACAATACGGTTTTACGGAAAATGCCTTTCGGGGCCAAATACATATCGAAATGAAAAAGTTACTTCTGATCTTTCTGCTGATCGCCGCCTGGAGTGTGCAGGCCCGCGAAGTATATCCGCTCTGCGACGACTGGCTCTTCTCGTTCCGCTACGAAAACAGCAGCGACAACGCCCGCTGTGTCACGCTGCCGCACACCTGGAACCTCGATGCACTGGCCGGGACGATCCCATACCTGCGCACGACCGCCGACTATCAGCGCAAACTCTACGTACCGCAGACCTGGACCGGGAAGCGGCTCTTCCTGAAATTCTACGGCGTGGAGAGCGTCGCCCACCTCTTCGTAAACGGAACTTACGTCGGCGAGCACCGGGGCGGAACGACCGCTTTCGTCTTCGAAA
>OKVA01000746.1_pt1 | contig 9724 bp, 8 predicted proteins | sample 1606741 | NCBI WGS metagenome assembly OKVA01 (sample SAMEA3882528, study PRJEB24775) | human gut metagenome | biome: human-associated habitat; feature: intestine environment; material: feces | place: Netherlands | collected 2009/2010 | reverse complement strand
ACCTCCATGGAAACGTCTTCCTCGCCATCATCCAACAATGACTTCACGCTGCGATTGCTCGTACCAGCGGGAGATGGATTGGAAGAAGCGGCCGTCTTTCCGCTTACGACTTTCCCCATATCGTAATTCTCGCTGGCCACAAGCACCACGTCATTGATGGCCATAGGTATCTGGAAACCATCCTCGTCCTCCACCAAAACGATATTCTTTCCCTGGAAGCCAGCGACAACGCCACCTCCCGTCTCACTCAAAAACCTTACTTTATCTCCTATTTTCATGTCTTTCCTATTATATATGTGTTATAACGCATGCCTGGCGGACCATGACAACCGCCATGAACATCGGCGGCAAAGTTACGGAAATTCTCTGGAATATCCTCCGAATTACAGCAGATTAACGCAACAGAATTTGAAAATTAAAGAGTTAGAAGTAAATCGCAGAAGGAAGTTAGACAGACGGGAATGCAGCTTTCTCGTGTGAGGAGGACAAGATATCATATATGCGTGAATGACATTCCGCTTGTGCGATGGTCTAGACAGAAAACGAATGAATGGAGAAACGGTTTGGAAATTGCACCTGCAAGGCAGGATAAAGGACTGAAAATATAGAATGTACTCTCCCCAAAACAAAAAAATCATTTGGTAATAATGCGTTATCATCAAAAACAAGTATCTTTGTTCCATCAACGAGTAATATATGAACATGCCAAATATAAGATTATTAAATCAGCAGCTAGTGAGTCCGCAAATGTCAGATGTTCATGAGTTGGTCGCATGGATGGGGATGTTGCAAGCCCAAGAATACACAATGATGCGTTGGGCTGTCGGCATTCGCCTGAGGCAGCCCTCCATGTCATCATTCCGTAAAGCCTATGATTCAGGGCAAGTTGTCAGGGCACATTTGTTTAGATGTACATGGCAGTTAGTGGCGGCTGAAGATTTGCGCTGGATGTTAAGATTGTGCGCCAACAAAAACAAGAAGGCCATTAGGTATTACGGGCACGATATTTCTGAAAAAGACTTTGGACACGCCTGTGACCTCATCTGTCAAACACTTTCCGGACATCAGTCCATGACCAAAGAAACCATTATTGCTCATTTAAGGGGACTTGGACTTTCAGGCGATACCTATACAATGAATAAATATCTTCAAATGGCTGAAGCAGAAGGTCTGATATGCAGCGGATATCTTGATGACAATCAAAACACATACGCTTTGGTTGACGGACGGATACCATTAGCAAATGAACCCTCACGTGAGGAATCAATAATTCTGCTTGCAAGAAAATATTTCCGCAGCCATTCACCGGCCACTTTGAAAGACTTTGTATGGTGGACAAACCTCAGTGCAGGTGAATGTAAAAACGCTATAAATTCCATCTTCAACGAATTGACTGCGGAACGCTATAATGATGATACATATTATATACATCAAGATTGTAGGACAAAAGGCTGCCGCAAGAAAATCCTATTGTTGCCTTCTTATGACGAATACCTGATAGGCTATAAGAGCCGCCATCATGCGATTGCCAAACAGTTTTGCCAACAAGCCTACAACAAGAATGGCATTTTCTATCCTGTTATTGTGCAAAATGGTGATGTTATAGGAAATTGGCATCCGTGCAAGAAGGCAAACTTCTTCGAAGATGGATGTAAGGTGGATATTTCAGGATTACTTTCGGATTTCCATAAATTCATGGAATGATTTCCGCGGCATTTTTGGGTGATAATGGCAAAATGCGTAGCGCATATGGCCTCGCTGGGCATGGGAGCGAGTTGCCACGATGATGGAACCATATTAGGTCGCTCAACAAAACAAGTTATTTTCATGGACAAAACAACTTATTTTCGCGGGCAAAATAAGTTAAATCGCAGAGCAAATCAAGTTATTTTCATTGGCAAAATAACTTGTTTTGAAAAACCGCATGAATAGGGAGAAAAACGCAGTAGTACTGAAATTGAAAATCAGTACTACTGATATTGAAAAGGAGTGTACTGACTTTTTGGGGGCACATCTTTTATCCCAAATCGATCATTAGACTTTGGATAGATTGCTCACTTATGGCTAGAGGCTTGCTTTTCGGTTTGCCGAAGGCGTAGCGGGCTACGTCGAGGCAAGACGGAGAGCAAGACGCAGGCAGAAGCGGGCAAGATGCCAAAGAGCTTCTCTTTAGAGGAAAATGGGGGCTTATGCAGTCTAATGACCGATTTGGGGTTATGCCCGTTTGCTTTACTGCCTTCCAATTCCATGAATTACCGCCAAGGGAGACGCGGCACGCCACGTCTCTACTGGGTTTCAGTGTATTTAACGTGAGCTCGACGAATCTCCGCTTGTGCATGTAACCTGTCATTGCCAAAGTTATATCAACATATTCCCCCTCTCCGAGGAAGCGGAGAAGCATGGAGACCTTCCTTATGGCCGTATCGCCATCAAGGTATCAACAGCGAAGAGTCTCCATAGCTCAAAAAGCGGAAGTCATGAGCCAAGGCGTAATCGTAAGCGGCTTTCCAGTCTCCATGAAGAAAAGCGCTCACCAGCAACAGCAACGTGCTTTGCGGTTGATGGAAATTGGTGACCAGCGCATTGATAATCTTGTAGGTATAACCTGGGGCGATGATGATTTGGGTGCTGCTATGCAAAGCCTGCAACCCATGCCTGTCCAAGAAAGAGACGATATTCTCGATGGCGCGCCGTGGCGTGATGCCATTTACCAAACCTCCTTCCGCTCCATCATCATAGGGAGTCCACTGGTTCACGTGCAAATCAGACTCCGAAGCGTCGGGATGGGTCTCCAAGTAAACGCCCATGTAATAGAGACTCTCGATAGTCCTGACGCTAGTGGTGCCCACCGCGATAGCCTTGCAATCGTGGCGCAACAGCTTCTCCAGTGTAGACTTTCTCACTACGATATACTCGGAATGCATCTCGTGCCCTTCTATTTCCTTGGCTTTCACGGGCTTGAAGGTGCCGGCGCCTACATGAAGCGTCACTTCCTCCCGGTCAATGCCCTTCTCGTCTAAAGCGGCCAACACAGCGTCGGTAAAATGAAGGCCAGCCGTAGGAGCCGCCACGCTCCCTTTTATCTTGGAATACACCGTCTGATAAGTAGTCTTGTCGCTTTCTTGCGTTTCCCGGTTCAGATATGGAGGGATAGGCAATTCGCCTACCGCGTCCAACACTTGCGCGAAAGTGACATCATCGTTGCCCCAATCCAAATCTATCCAATAATTTGTTCCTTTGGCCTCGATGTCCCTACGCATGGTGGCAGACAAGGTCAAGCTTTCGCCATTCAATTCAAATGGCTGGCGCAAGCTGCCCTCTTTCCACTTTTTCAAATTGCCCACCATGCACAGCCATGAGCAATGGCCCTTCGCCTGGAACATCCGCTCATAATCCGCCGGCAAGGCTGGCTCCATCAAGAAGACCTCTATCAAGGCTCCCGTCTCCTTGCGGAAATGCAGACGAGCCTGTATCACCCGCGTATTGTTGAATATCATCAAAGCGCCCTGAGGCAAATAGGACGGTAAGTCTAAGAACAAGTCTTCCCCGATTTCGCCGTGCTTGTAGACAAGCAGCTTGGAATGGTCTCGTTGCGCCAGTGGAAACTTGGCTATCCTTTCATCAGGCAACTCATAGGTATAGTCGCTGATGTGTATGTGTTTTGTATTCATCATGTTACGTATTAACCAAAAGGATTCCCCTTATAAACGTATAAGCCACGATAAGGAACAATATGTTCAATATCAAGTTCATGTCTCTCCGCTCATAGCCACTGCTCGTGTAATAGGAAGACACATAACGGCTGCCGGTGGACAACTTACGGTACGCTCTCACATAGAGCATGTAAACCAATCCGCCCGCCAAGGCTCCCCATGCGATACCCACCAAGACATCGCCAGGATAATGCACCCCTAAGTAAAGACGGGTCCAGCAGTTCAACAGCGACCACATCACCAAGGCAATGGTCACCCGTTTGCTCTTCATAAGCAAACTGAAGAAAACCGCAATCGACATCGTGTTAGCCGCATGGGCGGAGAAAAAACCGTAGCTAGTCTCTCTCAGATTGTCCACCGTATCTATCGTGTACTTGATGACAGGGTCATTGGTGGGACGCCACCTGGCAACAAACGGCTTACACAGAAAGTCCGCCATGCCGTCCGCGAGAACTATGCAGAGTAGCGCGCTGCCTACCACCAGCATAATCTGGGACATGGTCTGATTGTTTTTGATGACTACATACAGCAAAGTTATGTAAAGCGGCACCCACGTCAGTCCCGAAGTGAGCGTCATCACCACTCCATCCAACATCAAGTTGTCGCTGCCATTAAAAAAACGCAACACTTGTTGGTCTAGCTGTATCCAGTATTCTATATCCACCAAATTATATCTCCTCGATTTGTGAAGCCAAGACCCATCCTGTCCTGCCATCGCTCAACTTGATGCCACGCCAAGGATGAATCGTTTTATCCGTGATGTCAACACGGGTTCCTTCATGAATGACAAACACATCGCCACTTGTTTTAGATGGTGTTTTCTTCACGTTGACAGTTGGGGAAATCACTATCGCCCCACATTTACGCTCAATCGCCAACTTCTGCTGATAAGCAAAAAAAGTCGACAATATAAACAGGAAGAGGAAAAAGATTCCGCCAAAGAATCCCACCTTTCTCATTATCACACTGGAAGAGAAAAGATAGAGCAGCACCAGCAGAAGCGTCACCACGACAGCCGTGATGCCCAAACCAGCCCAACTATCCACTCCCATGAGGTTGACCAGTGAGCGATAACCCGCGACATAAAACATCTCATCGTTTACGGGTATCTTATCGATTGTTTTAGAACGGGCGAACTCCAGGTTGAAGTTGATGTCATCATCTCCTGGCGACAATATTCTCGCACGTTCATAGGCCAATATGGCTTGTGTCAGGTTATCGCTGCGGAAATAAGCGTTGCCCAGATTATAATAGACCTCTGCCGAGACACCTTCTTTCAGCACTTCCTGGTAATCCTTGATAGCCTGCTGATAATTACCTTTTTGATACTCCCTGTCACCATTCTCCTTGGTCGCGGCATTGACCGATAAGGCCAGCATAGCTAACAGAGACAGTAATATCAATCGGAAACTCTTGGTCCTCCCGTTCTTTCGGGAAGCCTTGATAGCCTGCTCTATATCCATGATCGCGGTCATGGCGGACTCAAAAGTCTTGTCCATGTTTCCTTTGGGGTCGCCAGGAGCGTATCTTTCAAATTCACACTCGTCTAGTGCCGAGGTAAACTTGCCTATAGTGTCTTCATCCACCATGCGCTCGCTAAGTCTTTCCTGTATGTTCTCACGAGATAGTTGTTCCACACGCATATTCAACTTGTTGCTCACATAATCCCATAATGCCCTAAGCACCTCGTCATAGAAAGCGGCCTGATGACCTTGCTTCCTCAAAAGGTCTGCCTTGCGCAATCGCTTGGTAGCCATCTTCTTTGCCCTGTTAGAACGGGCTTTTACCAAATCGGCATTTTCGATAGCCCTGCGCCGGAATATAACCAACAACGCACAGAAGGTAACCAGCGGAACCAATAGACATATCCAATAATTAACGCTGCCATAGAAAAAGTCCTCGCCCTTCATCAGCTCCACGGCACCCTGCTTGATAGGGCGAATATCTTTCTGTTCCGCGGCAATCTGATTTCCGCTCCCCGAAGAGTCATCATCACCTTTGGCTACCTTCAACGTAAAAGACTGGGTTTTAATCGTACGATAAGCGTTCTCCGCCGTATCATAATAGGTAAAAGAGACAGGTGGAATAGTATACTCTCCCTGGTTACGGGGTACTGCCAGGAAGTCATATATCATATTACCCTCAACGCCGTTGGCCGTCAGTTTCGTCTTGTCAGTTACCTTAGCGTCATATTTGTCAAAGTCTTTCGGAAGCTCAATGGTAGGTTGTTTCAATAATTTCAGGTTGCCAATTCCTCCCACCACCACTCTTATGTTAATGGGTTCACCTGCCTTTACCTCTTTGTTGTCCAATGTGGCCGAAATATTGAAACGCCCGACACCACCCGAGAAATCCGCCGGGCGCTTGGGTAACGGGTCTACTTTAATGGAAATACCTGGAGCCGTGATATTCTTGTTAACCTCTATATAACCAGAGCCACCATTAAAGAAAGCCTCTAATGGGTCAACGTTTCGGTTTTGCTGCACCACGATACCCTTAAAAACGATACTTGGTATTTCCAACTCACCTGTCATCTGGGGATACATTACGTATTGGCTCCATGTCACACAACGATAAGGGCGGCCATTGACCATCTCTGTATGAAAAGACTTTTGGTTGGGCAGCTTCACTTCCTGGGTATGAAAACCTTTCAGGTCGGGCATTTTCCCCTCTAGCTGTGTCAGTTCCACTTGTGTGTATACCTTATAGGTTAACAGCACAGGCTCTTGCTCGTGTACCCTCCTCTTATTTGCCGACACCTTAATGAAAAGATCATTGCCCGTAATGGCGGAACCCGCGTCACGCATGCCGGGCGCATAATCAGAATCGCCATGCATTCTAGGAGCACCGCTATGCGTGCGGGCTGTCTGCTTTGCCACGTGCAATTTCGTGGGATGCGAAGACACGCGCTTTCCATTTACCGTAGCGTGAGCCGCAGGAATGGAATAAGAGCCTTCCTTGTCCGCGAAGACCGTAAAAGTAAAAGTGGCGGAAGAGGAAGAACTGGCATGATTGCCATCTATTTGGTAACTGATTTGAGAGGAGACATAAGGACCTGCCACAACTTCCAAGCCGTCGGGGAAAGCGTCTGCCCTGAAATTCTCCACTTCCTTTGAGTCCACAGTATATGCCACGCGGAAGTTCTCTCCCTCGAATACCTGACGTGGGGCTTTTACAGACATCTGTTGTGCCAAGGCCGGCGCAATCGCCTGCAGCAACAATGCCATCAACCATATTTCTATGCGTAACGTTCTCGTCATAGGCGTACCTCCTTTATCACCAGTTCTTCTCTAAAGACTTTTTGCGTGGTTGCGACAAAGCTTTCTGTATTTTCCGCTTTGTAGCCTTCTCGCTTTGTACGGCCGCATTGAGCATCTGCTCAGCATTTTCCCTGCTCATTTTATCTTGGTCAGGCTTCTGCCGTTGGTTTTTATTTTTATCTTTATCTTGGTTTTTATCTTGGTCTTGCTTATTCTGTTTCTTATCTTGCTCTTTCTTGTTCTTGTCTTTGTTTTTGTCTTGCTGGGGCTGGTTTTTCAATAACTTTTGGCAGAGAGCCAAGTTATACCTCGTCTCATTGTCTTTAGGATTATTGCGCAAAGCCATTTTGTAAGCGTCTATAGCTTGAGCGTATTGTCTATGGTTCTGCCATATCGTACCTATATTATGATAAGACATGGCTTTCCTCATAGGGTTCTGTTCCAGCTGTGCCGCCGTAACATATTGCTGCAGCGCCATGGAGTCTTTCTGCTGAGCCATGAGCGCACAAGCCAGATTATAATTTGCTTGGGGATTCTCCTTGTTTTGGGCTAAGGCCTTTCGGTATTGCGTTTCCGCTTTCACCCACTCGCCTTTAGCATACGCACGATTTCCTTCACGTATCAACTGACGGTCTGTCTGGGCCAAAACCGTGACAGTCGTCAACGTATGCATAACCAGTAACAAGATGTATATTTTCGTCTTCATCTGCCTATTGCCTCTTGAAAAAATGATATTTCCTGAGTATGGGATTTTTTATCTCCAATATACAAGCCTCTATGATCAACACCAATATGGCCAACAGGGCAAAAGCCTGGAATTGCTCATTATACTCACTATATATGACCGTATCTGTTTCTCCTCGTTGCAATCTTTCCAGGTCTTCATTCAACAATTCTTCCGCGTCGCTGGTATTGTCTACGTGGATGTAACTGCCTTTGCCCGCTTGAGCTATCTCCTTGCACATATCCTCATTGAGGAACGTCATCACCGTATGACCCGCGTTATCTTGCAGATAACTACCATCTTCCATGGGAATAGGTGCTCCTTTGGTGTTTCCCACCCCCAGCATATACACGTTGATTCCCTTCTTGCGAGCAGCCTCCGCCGCTTCCTGAGCCCCACCCTCATGATTCTCGCCGTCTGTAATCACGATAATGGCCTTGCCCACCTTGTCTGCTTGGGTAAAACTTTGAGTAGCCAACTCTATCGCCCCCGCGATATCAGTGCCTTGCGTCTGGATAAGTCCTGGCGTGATATCTTGCAGAAACATCTTGGCTGATACGTAGTCGGAAGTGATAGGCAACTGTACGTATGCCTCACCCGCAAAAACTATAAGCCCTATTTTGTCATTGGTAAACTTATCCACAAGGTTTTCTATCAGCAACTTACTCTTGTCCAATCTGGATGGAGCCACATCTTGCGCCAACATAGAGTTGGAGATATCCAAGGCTATGATGGCCTCTATGCCTTTCCGCTTGTCGTGCGTGGTCTTTGTGCCCATTTGCGGACGGGCCAGCACCACAATCAATAACGCTATGGCAACCAATTGCAAGACAAACTTCAAGGTGGGACGATAACACGATATATCAGGCATCAACTCCTTGATGAGCTGAGGGTCACCCAACTTGCGAAATTTCATCTTGCGCCTGCGCCAGCCGACAAACCGTACCAAAACCAGGACGGGAATAATCAGCAACAGCCAGAGATATATAGGGTCTTCTAATCTTAACATCTTCTCACCACGTTATCATACAACACTACGGAATCCTCCTAAACCAAGTGACACGCAATAAAACCTCGAGCAGCAAACAAGCCAACGCCGCGATGGCAAAAGGCAAATATGCCTCATAGCGTTTGGCATAATGGCGCACTTGCATCTTGGTCTTTTCCAATTTGTCTATATCGTTGTATATCTTCTTCAACTCACTATTATTAGTGGCACGATAAAAATTTCCCTCAGTGGCGGAGGCGATGTCCCGCAACGTCTCGGTATCTATATCTACCTTCATTGTCACATATTGCACGGTTCCGCCCACAGGCATAGGATAGGGAGCGACCTTGTTGGACCCCACCGCAATGGTATATACCCTGATTCCGAAACTTTTGGCTATCTCCGCGGCAGTCATAGGTGAAATGTCGCCCATGTTATTACTGCCGTCAGTCAACAAAATGATAACCTTGCTTTTTGTCTTCGAGTCTTTCAAACGACTCACGGCATTAGCTATTCCCATGCCAATAGCTGTACCATCTTCTATGAAACCTCGTTGGGCAATATCCGTGCGTGTATTATGCAACAATTGCAACAAACTGGCGTGATCTGTGGTCATGGGGCATTGCGTAAACGATTCACCTGCGAAAATGGTAAGACCTATATTGTCATTTGGCCTACTGGAAATAAATTCCGCAGCCACTTCCTTGGCCGCCTCAATACGATTAGGCTTCAAATCCTCCGCCAACATGGAGGTGGAAACATCCATGGCCAACATGATATCAATGCCCTCCACTTGCTTATCGTTCCAAGCATTGTGAGTCTGCGGCCGAGCCATTACCAGCACCAATAGCACAAAAGCCACGCACCGCAACGCCATGGGTAAATGCACCAACCTAACTCGCAAGCTCTTAGGAGCATACAGGTAAGCACGGGTATCCCCCATCCGCATAGTGGGCTCGGACTTTTTCCTGTACATGAAATACCATAATATATAAGGTATCAACAACAGGAGCAACAAGAAATATTCTTTGTTGACAAA
>OKVA01000736.1_pt1 | contig 9822 bp, 10 predicted proteins | sample 1606741 | NCBI WGS metagenome assembly OKVA01 (sample SAMEA3882528, study PRJEB24775) | human gut metagenome | biome: human-associated habitat; feature: intestine environment; material: feces | place: Netherlands | collected 2009/2010 | reverse complement strand
TGTCCCCACCATAATTGACGTGAAATACCAGCATGGTATCATAAAGAAACAGGTGAAGTTTATGTTGGAAAAACTGCACCAGAAGATACCGAAAACTGGACACAAGATGAAGATGTCTTAGATACTTGGTTCTCTAGTGCATTATGGCCATTTTCAACATTAGGTTGGCCTAATACAGAAGATCCTTTATTTAAAAGATACTTCCCAACAAATACTTTAGTTACAGGATATGATATCATTAGAATTTACAGGTCAAAGACCATTTGAACATGTTTTGATTCATGGTTTAATTCGTGATGAACAAGGAAGAAAAATGTCTAAATCATTAGGTAATGGGGTTGACCCAATGGATGTTATCGATCAATACGGTGCTGATACATTAAGATTCTTCTTAACTACAAATACTGCTCCTGGTATGGATTTAAGATATGATGAAGAAAAAGTTAAATCAACTTGGAACTTTATTAATAAGATTTGGAATGCTTCAAGATTTGTTTTAATGAAACTAGAAGACTTTAAAGAGGAAGATTATACTCTTGATAATTTAAAAGAAGAAGATAAGTGGATTTTAAATAGATTAAATACCACGATTAAAGAGGTTACTAAAAATATGGATAAATATGATTTTCATATTGTAGGTAATACACTATATGATTTTGTATGGGGAGACTTCTGTGACAAGTATATTGAGTTATCTAAGTTCTATAATGATAATACTACGAAGAGTGTACTTATTAGAGTTCTTACAGATATTCTGAAGATGCTTCATCCTTTTATGCCTTATGTTACTGAAGAAATATATGGTATGATGCCTATTAAAGAAGCAGAATCTATTATGATTAGTAAGTATCCTATATATAATAAGAAAGAGGTATTTACCACTAATATTGATAATGTACTTGAATTTATTACAATGTTTAGAAATAAAAAGGCTGAACTTGGTAATATTAGAGAGTATAAGGTATATATTGATATTGATGACGAGACTTCTAAAGACATTATTATTAATATGCTAAAATTAAGTGATAAGATTTCTTTAGAAGATGGTAATGGTATAAAAATAGAATATGCTGGTATGAAGGCTTCTATTATATATGATAATAGTAAGAGTTTAGAAGAAGAAAAAGAAAAACTTCTTAAAGAAAAAGAAAGTCTAGAGGCTTCAATTGCAAGAAGAGAAAAACTTCTTAGTAATAGTAATTATGTTGAGAAGGCTCCTAAAGCAATTGTTGATAAAGATAGAGAAGCTCTTCTTAAAGAAAAAGAAATGTTAGATATTATTTTAAATAAAATTAATGGTTAGTTTATAAAAAGGAGGTTATATTTATGGCTAAGTATTGTGCAAATTGTGGAAAGGAATTAACTGATGAACAAGATATTTGTTTAAATTGTGGTGTTAGAGTTAAAAAGAGTACTACTTCAAGTGATCCTAATGCTAAATCTAAACTTGCTGCTGGGTTATTTGGTATTTTCTTAGGTGCCTTTGGTGTTCATAACTTTTACCTTGGTTTTACTGGTAAAGCAGTTGCTCAACTTTTAATCACTGTTTTATCTTGTGGTATCTTAAGTCCTGTGTCCGCTATATGGGGACTTATTGAAGGTATTATGATTCTTTCTAGTAATGACTATAAAGATGCTGATGGTAATACTTTAAGAGACTAATGAAAAAAAGAATTATTAATTTAATTATTTTGCTTTCTGGTACTTTATTTATTTTTATAATAGTTACTGGGAAGGTTAATGTGGAATGTCTTTTTAAGAAGATATTCCATATTTCTTGTCCTGGATGTGGTTTAACTAGATCTTTTAGGTCTATTCTTAATTTAGATTTTATTAATGCTTTTAAATATAACATTCTTGGTATACCTTTATTTATTTTATGTATTATTTATATTATTCTCTTAATTAGAGATGTTATAATAAGTAGTGATAAAGGTAATAAGTTAGTACTTTATATTTTTAGTAAATACTATATACTTATTATTTGTTTATTTATTATGTCTATGATCATTAATAATATTAATGGTATATAATTATTTTTACACTTCATACTAATTATGAGGTGTTTTTTATGAGCAATTTTTTTAATATTTGTTTTAGAACAATACTAGTTCTTATTATTCTTTTCTTTATTACTAAGATGATGGGAAAGAAACAGATATCTGAACTTAATTTTTTTGACTATGTTGTTGGTATCACGATTGGTTCTATTGCCGCGGATATTTCTTTAGATATTGAAAAGAATATGATTGCAGGAATAGCAGCTCTATTTATATATGGATTTATATCTTATATAATTTCATTTGTATCTATAAAAAGCATTTGGGCTAGAAGATTTTTTATTGGTGTACCAACAGTTCTTGTAGAAAAAGGTAAAATTATTGAATCTGGTTTAAAGAAATCTAAAATTGATGTTAATGATTTATTAATGGAGGCAAGAGAAAATGGTTATTTTAATTTAGATGAAATTGATTATGCTCTTATGGAAGTTAATGGTAATATTAGTTTTCTTCCTAAAGAAAAAGAAAAGCCTGTGACTAAAAAAGATATTAAAATTAAATGTAGTAATGAAGGACTTACTGTAAATGCCATCATTGATAGTAAGTATATGGCTAATAATATGAAGGCGATTAATAAGGATAAAGAATGGTTAGATCATGAACTTAAAGTTAATGGTTATGATAATTATGATAATATTCTTTTAGCTACGATTGATAATAATTATAAAGTTACTATTTACGAAAAGAATGTAAAGCCAGATAAAAATACCGTTTTGGAATAGTATTTTTTTTATAGTGATGATATAATGAAATCTGATATGGAAGTAGATAATATGAAGTTTAAAAAAGCAATAATTATCTCTATAGTTATTTCAGTAATTTTACTTATATGTTCTTTATTATTACCTAATATTAATATTGATAAAGATACAATTGGTTATAATAGTAATGATACATATAATATAAAGGCTTATAATGTTATAAGAGACATAAATAAGTATATTAAAATCAGTGATAATATAGATAAAAAGGTACTTGGAAATTATCAAGTTACTGTTAAAGTTAGATATTTATTTTATAGATATAATAAAGTTTTTGATATTAAAGTTGTCGATAAAGTAAAACCAGAAGTTGAATTAAAAGGAAATAACCCAAGTTATGTTTGTCCTAATAAAGATTATGATGAAGAAGGATATACGGCAAGTGATGATTATGATGGAGACATTACTAATAAAGTAAATATAGAAAAGAATGGTAATTTTATTATTTATAGTGTTAAAGATAGTTCAGGTAATAAAAATGAAATTAGAAGAAGTATTATATTTGAAGATAAAGAAGAGCCTTCACTTACTTTAATAGGTGATGATAATATTGTTATTTATAAAAATAGTAAATATATTGAAAAGGGGTATACGGCGATTGATAAATGTGATGGTGATATCACTGATAAGGTTATAATAACAGGTACTGTTGATACTAATAGAGTTGGAACTTACACTATTAACTATAAGGTAGTAGATAATAGTGGTAATGAAACTTCAGTAGATAGAAAAATTACCGTCAGAGAAAGACCAAGTTATTATGGAAATGGTAGTATTTATTTAACCTTTGATGATGGACCTAGTTATTTGACAAAAGAAATTTTAGATATTTTAGATGAAGAAGGTATTAAAGCAACTTTCTTTGTAACTAGTGGTGGTGAATATGTAAAGAGAGCCTACAATAGTGGACATACAATTGCTTTACATACTTCTAGTCATAAATATAGTTATGTGTACTCTAATGAAGAAAATTACTTTAATGATTTAAATACTGTTAGTGATAGTGTTTATAATTCTATTGGAATTAGATGTAAATTTATTAGATTTCCTGGAGGTAGTTCTAATACTATAAGTAGAAATTATAATAAAGGTATTATGTCTAGACTTGTTAATGCTGTTACTAATAAAGGATATGTATATTTTGATTGGAATGTTGATTCTAATGATGCTGGTGGTGATACAAATAACAGTAATAAAATATACAATAACGTTATAAATGGTTTATCTCATAATAAAACAAACATAGTACTTATGCATGATTCTGCTAATCACAGGAGTACTGTGAATGCTTTAAGAGACATTATTAGATATGGTAAAGATAATGGATATTCATTTAAAGCTATTACTAATGATACACCAGTAGTAAGACATGGAGTTAATAATTAAATAGTTGTAAAAAAAAATTTACAACTATTTTTTTAGTTATGTTGTTGTAATTTTTGGTAATTTTGTTATAATATTGTTAGAAAGGATGGTTAGTATGATTAAGAAAATAAATGAGTACATTAATTTATCAATTATATTGTCAGTTTTATTTATGATAGTAGGAGTATTACTTATAGTATGGCCTAAAGCATCTCTTGATACTTTTGCTTATGTTATTGGTACTATTATGATTATCTATGGTATTTATAGTTTTATAGATAGTTTTAGTATTAATCCTGCTCTTTGTTTATTCCAAATGACAAATAGTATTTTATCATTTTTACTTGGTATTTGTGTATTCTTAAATCCTAGTATTTTTGAGAGTATTTTACCAATTGCTTTAGGTATTTTCTTTATTATAAGTGGTGCATTTAGTTCTAGAATATCATTTATTATTAAAGATATTGATAATAGTTATATTCTATCTTTATTTACCTCTATCTTAATGGTTATATGTGGTGTAGTATTAATTATTAATCCAGGAAATACTGCTCTTGTTATTACTACATTAATTGGTATTATTCTTATTGTATACTCTGTAAGTGCCATAGTTGATATGTTTGTATTTAAATCAAGAGTAAAAGAAATAGATAAGTACTTTAGTAAATTACTTAAATAATCCTATTAACTTAGGGTTATTTTTTTGTAAAGTATTATGTAAAAATATTATTATTTTATTTATTATTATTTTTAAATGTGATATATTTATACTAGAAGAGGTGATAACTATGGATGATAACATGAGAAATGCTTGGTTAGATATGATATCTAAATTTTATACTGATTTACATAATAGTGATAGAGTTCTTAAAGCATCGAATGTATCTGATAAAAAAAGAGAAAGATTATTAAAATATTTTGAAAGACTTGAAGAACTACATAATAAGGTGTCTAAAACTAAAAGTGTTAATGGTGAAAAATTACTTAAAAGTTTTTACTATGACTTATATGTTATTAAACCAGAAAATATACCTGATGCTTACTTTCAAAACCAAGTTAGACTTGCTAGAGAAAGAGGCTATGGTAACATAAAATTAACTGAAGAAGATAAGAGGAGAATGACTGAAGAAGTTATTGATGACCAAAAGAAAAGTTTAGATAAATGGATTGAATACTTTTTATATGATGAAGAAAGTAAATCTTATGAAATGTGGGAAAAATACTGGGTATTTCAAGGACTACAGAATTTAGGTAAATATGATAAGGAAACCAGTAAATTTAGTAAAAGAGATAAAACAACAGTATATCCTTTTCCTCCGGTAGAAAGAGAATATATTTTTACCACTTTAAAACTAATGGAAGATTTTCTTAAAGATAAAAAGGGCGAAGAAGATATTAAACAAGCATTAAGTACTGGTAATTTTAAACTTTTATATGAGTATGTTATTAAGCAAGACTTTTTAAAAGGAGAACATCAAAGTAATAGTACTGATGGCAAATGGATTAAATATGAACAAGGAAGTGATTATAATATTTTAAGGAATTCACTTCAAGGCTATTATACTGGTTGGTGTACTGCTGCTGGGGAGAACTTTGCTAAAGACCAGTTAGCAGGCGGTGACTTCTATGTTTATTATTCATTAGATAAGAATGGTGAAGCAAAAGTACCTAGAATTGCTATCAGAATGGATGGTAAAGATAAAATTGGAGAGATTAGAGGTATTGCAGATAATCAAAATATGGAACCTGAAATGATGTCTATTCTTGAAGAAAAACTAAAAGAATTTCCTGATAGAGATAAATATCTAAAAAAAGAAAATGATATGAAATTACTTACTTTAATTGATAAAAAGGTAAATGATAATATTGATCTTACTCTTGAAGAACTTAAATTTTTATATGAAATAGATGGTCAAATCATAGGTTTCGGGTATGGAAAAGATCCTAGAATAGAAGAAATTAAAAGAAAAAGAAATGAAAGAAGAGATTATAGTCTTATATTTAATGTTAAAGAAGAAGAGGTTGCTTTATCGCAAAAAGAATGGCTAAATAATCCAAAAAAATTTAAAGCTCTTCCGGGTAATATAGATTTAGGCTCTCTTACTAGTGCTGATGGACTTGTTCTTCCTCAACATATTGGTGGCTATATAAATTTAAGCTCTCTTACTAGTGCTAAAGGACTTGTTCTTCCCGAAAGTATTGGTGGTAGGATAAATTTAAGTTCTCTTGCTAGTGCTAAAGGACTTGTTCTTCCTCAACATGTTGGTGGCGATATATATTTAAGACATCTTACTAGTGCTGATGGACTTGTTCTTCCTCAACATGTTGGTGGCGATATAGATTTAAGATCTCTTGCTAGTGCTGATGGACTTGTTCTTCCCGAAAGTATTGGTGGTAGGATAGATTTAAGTTCTCTTACTAGTGCTGATGGACTTATTCTTCCTCAACATGTTGGTAATAGTATAGATTTAAGTTCTCTTACTAGTGCTGATGGACTTATTCTTCCTCAACATATTGGTGGCTATATAAATTTAAGCTCTCTTACTAGTGCTGATGGGCTTGTTCTTCCCGAAAGTATTGGTGGTGATATATATTTAAACTCTCTTACTAGTGCTGATGGGCTTATTCTTCCTCAACATGTTGATGGCAATATAGATTTAAGTTCTCTTACTAGTGCTGATAGACTTGTTCTTCCTCATGATTTTAATTTATTTATGCTATATTGTCCTTATTATATTGGAAAAGAAATTATGAATAATCCTGATAAATATTATATGGCTCCTACTGAAGAAGATAAAAAAGAAATAAAAAAATAAACTTAAAATTGAAGACTACAGGCTTCAATTTTTTCATTAAAGACCTTAGGCTTTAATGATAGTAAAGAGATTACAAGCTCTTTACTAAATACTATAATATTTTATATACATTTGTTTGATTTTTTTATATTTTCTATTTACTTGATATTAAATATATGATATACTCTAAATATGGAATATGGAGGTATAAAAAAATGTTGGATTATATAATTATAGGACTACTTATTGTAATAATTATCTTAGTTATTATAGCAATTAGTAAGAATGTTAATGAAGGAAAAATTACTGAAAGAATTGGTAATTTAGAAACTACTACAGTTAAAGAGTTATCTAGTTTTCAAATAGATATAATGAAAACAATGAATGATAATTTTAATGGATTAAATGAAAGAATGGAAAAGAAACTTAGTCAAATTAATGATAAAGTTAATGAAAGATTAGATGATAATTTTGCTAAAACTAATAAAACATTTACTAATATATTAGAAAGATTATCTAGAATAGATGAAGCACAAAAGAAAATTGATACTTTATCTACTGATATTGTTTCTCTTCAAAGTATTTTAACTGATAAAAAGAGTCGTGGTATATTTGGTGAAATTAATCTTAAGCATATTCTTGTTAGTATATTTGGTGAAAGAAATGATAATGTATATAGACTTCAGTATACTTTTCCTAATACCACTATTGCGGATGCAGTAATATTTGCTCCCGAGCCATTAGGTACTGTTGCTATTGATTCAAAGTTTCCTTTAGAACACTATCAAAAAATGGTTGATAAGAATCTTTCTCCACTAGAAAGAACTGCTGCGGAAAAAGAATTTAAGGCTGATGTTAAGAAACATATTGATGCTATTAGTTCTAAATATATTATTCCTGGTATTACTTCAGATCAAGCTATTATGTTCTTACCTGCTGAGGCTTTATTCGCCGAAATTAATGCTTATCATAGTGATTTAGTTGAATATGCTCATAGAAAAAGAGTATGGATATGTTCTCCTACAACATTAATTAGTACATTTACTGTTATTGAAGTTCTTCTTAAGAATATGGAAAGAGATAAATATACTAGTATAATTCATGATGAACTTAATAAGTTAGGTGTTGAATTTAGTAGATATAAAGATAGATGGGATAAGTTATCTAGAAGTATAGAAACTGTTAATAAAGATATTGAAAGTATTCATGTTACTACCGATAAGATTACTAAAAGATTTGATTCTATTAGTAGAGTGGAAATTAAAAATAATAACGAAATTGAGTAAGTAAAAACTCTTAATAATATCTATTTATTTGAATATGTTTAAATGAGGGATATTATGGTAAGAGTTTTTTTCTTTTTACTTGGATTTGGTTTTATGGTTATTGGATGTAGTTTTATTATTTTATATCTTAATTTAATGTCTATGGGGTATAATTTTTTGAATTATGTTAATTTTATTGTTAGAAGATTTGAATGTTATTTTAGTATTATCGGTCTTATTATGATGATTTTATCAATGACTATTAAAGGAGAAGATAAGAATGAATTATATTTATGATATTGTACTTAATTTTAATAAGGAATATTATTCTTTTTATGAATGGAATAGAAAAGATAATATTATTAATGTTAAGAAGATTCCTCTGTTTCTAGTAGATAATGAATGTTTTAATATTATGAAATATGATAATGTCTGTGTTAGTAAGGATTTTATTAATGCTATTAGGGATAAAACTTATACTTATACCAGAAGTAAACTTGGTCCTTCTCTTCTTATTTCTAATGAGAAAGAAGTAATAGCTATTATGTTTAATGAAAATGGTAACTTAATTAAAAGAAGTAGTCTTACTCTTGATGAAGAAGAAGAGGTACTAGATGAAATTGTAAACAATGAAATATACAATATTCCTATTATTAAACATACTAAAGTTAATAATGATAATGTTACTAGAAGTATTAGAGAAAAGAGAAACTTTCTTCTAAAATATATTAGTAATGAAAAGAATGATATTAATTTAAAATATTTATACTATGATTATTTTGAGAAGGATGAAGATAATATTAAAGATATTAAAGATAAGTTAATTAAAGAAATTAAAAATAATTGGAATAAAAGACTTAATAAATTTTATGATACAGCAATTATATTTAGTAAGATTAAGAATTAAACTTATATTTATTTGTATAAAAAAAAGAAAGTTTTTACATAATTATAATAGAATATTCGCAGATATTCACTTAAGAAAATATTTATTTATTTTCTTTTTTTTGATATACTTATAGTGGAGGTAACCTAATATGGATATATTTTGTAAAATTATTAATAATGAAATACCATCATATACAATATATGAAGATGATATTGTAAAGGTATTTTTAGATGTTAACCCTAATAGTACTGGCCACTGTCTAATTGTACCTAAAGAACATTATCAAGACTTCTTTGATATTGACAAAGAGGTACTTAATCATGTTTTAGAAACTGCGAAAGTTATAGCAAATAGATTAAAAGAAAGACTAAATTGTGACGGTATTACTTTTGCTCAAAATAATGGCCTTGGTCAAGATGTTAAGCATTATCATTTACATCTAATTCCTAAGTATCATAATGATGAGAAATTAGCTATTGAAGAAGTATATAATAAATTAAAGTAGGCAAATGTCTACTTTTTTGATATGAAAAAACTATCCGAAGATAGTTTCTCTAATATAAATATTTTAATATAAGAAAGCATTTCCTAATATGATAGCAAGTAAGATGTATAATACAATAACAATTAATAAACAAACCACAAACATAGTAGACGGTGGTTTAGGCAACGACACGTACAATATCA
>OKVA01000727.1_pt1 | contig 9893 bp, 7 predicted proteins | sample 1606741 | NCBI WGS metagenome assembly OKVA01 (sample SAMEA3882528, study PRJEB24775) | human gut metagenome | biome: human-associated habitat; feature: intestine environment; material: feces | place: Netherlands | collected 2009/2010 | reverse complement strand
CTCCATGGTCGGGACGGCGCATCGGATAATGTCACATCCGGCTTCCGTGAGCGCCTGGATCTGCTTTACGGTTGCCTCCACATCTTCTGTTTTGGTATTCGTCATGGACTGGATCAGAATCGGATTTCCGCCTCCGATGACCCGGTCGCCGATTTTCACAACTCGTGTATTTGCTCTGCTCATTGTCTTTCCTCCATTTATTTTCTCCGTGATGGCATAAAAATCTTATTTTATTATAAGACAATTTTTTCTCCGGCACAACCGTCTTTTCTCTTGCAATTTTTTCCCAAATTTTCTATAATGCTAGGAGTGATTTTTTTTTATTCAACTGGAAAGGAAGACATACAAACGATGAAAAAGATGATCCTCGTAACCTCGCCGCCGGCGTGCGGAAAGACATACATTTCAAAACAGCTCGCCAAGGAGCTGAAACACGTTGTTTATCTCGACAAGGATACGGTCATTCCGCTGTCGAACCGCGTTTTCAAAGCGGGCGGACAGGAAATCAACCGCAGTTCTGATTTCTTCGAGGAGAATATCCGCGATTATGAATATGAAGTAACGGTCAATTTCGGACTGGAAGCACTCGAGTATGACGATATTGTGCTGATCAACGCACCATTCACACGCGAAGTGCATGATGAGAAGTTCCTGAAAGACTTCTCCAAAAAGCTCGCTGACCATGGGGCAAAGCATGATCGACCGCAACTCCGTGCGCGATACGTGGAAGCTGGAGCACTGGGATGAATATGTGAAAACGATCGACTACTCCATCCCGGAAGCACTGAAGAAAATGAGCAGCTGCCTCGATCTGATGCTGTTCTACAATTCTTCGGATGAAGAATATCAGAAATCCATGGAGATGGTTATCTCCCGTCTCGAAGACGAATAACGACTAAACGAAAAAAGAGAATTTTGCCGGACCTCATTTTTACAGTCTGCAAAATTCTCTTTTTATTTATAGAAACTATTTTCACATCCGATACAAAAGATAATCCGCCGCTGCCGCCCACAGCACCCAGGAAACGCAGAGAACTGCGAACACACTCTTATATCCGAGTACGGCAAAGTGGACGCGCCATTTTTCCTTCTGCGTGAATTTCTCCGGGTTTTTGCCTTTTAAGGGCAGCGCGGAACGTGAATCCCCCAAAGAGGAATCCTCCCAGCAGCAGCACAGCTGCCGCAGCGCCGCCGGAGAGCAGGCCGATTGTAAATGCTCTGCCGAGATCACAGCAGATGTTCTTTATCTTTTCCATGTTTTATAATTCCTTATTTTCTTCTAACGCATCACAGAAATGACATGCCACAAAGTGATTGTTGCCCACGTCTTTTAATTCCGGCATCTGCTGTCGGCAGATGTCTTTTGCGTACTTGCATCTTCCCTGGAATTTGCAGCCCGGCTTCGTGTTGATCGGGCTCGGCACCTCGCCTTCGAGGCGGATTTTTTTGCGGTCGCGCTCTGCCTCTACTTTCGGGTCCGGAATCGGAATCGCGGAGAGCAGTGCCTGTGTGTACGGGTGGCGCGGGTTGGCGTACAGCTCCTCGGATGTCGTCAGCTCGACGAGCGTTCCCAGATACAGAACCGCCACACGGTCGGAAATATGTTTGACCATCGACAGATCATGGGCAACGAAAAGATAGGTCAGTCCCATCTTTTTCTGCAGATCCACAAGAAGATTGACGATCTGTGCCTGGATCGAAACATCGAGTGCGGAGATCGGCTCATCGAGAACGATGAACTCCGGCTGCACGGCAAGCGCACGCGCGATACCGATTCGCTGGCGCTGTCCGCCGGAAAGCTTGCCGCCACGGTCGCCAATGTTGGTCTGATAACCGAGTTCGGTCTCCATGATGAAGTCGTGGGCATTGGCAATCTTTGCCGCTTCGACCACCTGCTCCATAGTTGCATTTTCCACACCAAAGGCAATGTTGTTGAAGAAGGTGTCATTGAACAGAATGGCCTCTTGGTTCACGTTTCCTATCAACGCACGCAGGTCGTGGATGCGAAAATTCTTAATATTCACACCGTCAATTGTAATCTCACCTAACTGCACATCGTGATAGCGCGGCAGCAAATCCACCAATGTCGACTTGCCGGAACCGGACTGGCCGACAAGTGCAATGGTCTGTCCTTTGGGCACCATCAGATTGACGTGCTTCAACACTTCGCGCTTGCCGTCGTAACTGAAGGAGAGGTCCTTAAATTCAATCCGGTCATTCATCCCGTGCAGCGGCAACGGGTTTACCGGTTCCTTAATGGGATTCTCGGCTTTCAGTATTTTGTCCACACGTTCCATGGATGCCAGACCCTTTGGAATGTTGTATCCTGCCTTTGCAAAGTCTTTCAACGGATTGATGATACTGTACAGAATCACCATATAGAAGATGAACGTTGATGCTTCCATGGAAGTGCCGTCGCCCAGAATAAGCAGACCACCGAACCACAGTACCAATACAATGAGCAGCGTACCGAGGAATTCACTCATCGGATGTGCCAACGACTGACGGATGGCTACCTTGTTGGTTGCATCACGCAGCTCGTCGCTGCATTGCTTAAAACGGTCCACCATCTTGTCTTCGGCTATGAAAGCCTTGATTATACGCAGTCCACCAAGCGTCTCTTCCAATTGCGACATGGTATCACTCCATTTCCCTTGGGCTTCCAACGACTTACGCTTCAGTTTCTTGCCAACTTTTCCCATCAGCCAGCCCATACCCGGCAATACCAGGACAGTAAACAGAGTCAGCTGCCAGCTGGTTACAATCAGAGTGGAAAAATAAAGCAGAATCAAGATCGGATTCTTGAGCAGCATATCCAGTGAACTGGTAATGGAGTTCTCAATTTCGCCTACGTCACCGCTCATACGTGCAATGATGTCCCCTTTCCTTTCTTCAGAGAAAAAGCCGAGCGGCAAGTGCATCACTTTGGAATAGACCATCACGCGGATATCGCGTACCACTCCCGTACGAAGGGGAATCATAATGGCAGAAGAGCCGAAATAGCAGGAGGTCTTCAGCATGGTCATGAAAGCAAGGAAGAGCCCCATGAACAGCAATGTCATCTGTGGCCCGTGTGTCTCAATCATCTGGGTGACGTAGTAATAGAAATTATTCACCGCCACTTCCTTGATGCCTTCGCTCCCCCACTCCATGTACTCGTACACTTTGGTATTCTCCCCCGTTTTGAAGAGGATATTGAGAATAGGAATCAACAATGTGAATGAAAATACGTTGAATATGGCAGACAGTACATTGAGCACGATTGCCCAACCGATATATCTCTTGTAAGGCGACACAAAGCGTCGCATCAGCTGCAGAAATTCCTTCATTGCTTGTAGTTAAGTGAATTATGAGGTCGCAAAGATACAAGAAAACGAGGGAATGGAAAAGGGTTTCAGGTTATTTCTGCCTAAATGCCCACATTCTCTACTTTCTTTTGTGTCCTTGCATACTTCTCCAGCACCATGTACACTCATACATTGTCATCTTAATAATAGCCGGCTCATTTATTTTCCATCTTTACTCCTAACTTCCACACAATTTTCTTCAAACTTCAATATGCCCAAGCAATTATATGAGTAAATAATGAAAAAGATGTACCTTTGCACCCGACTTAACTGAGAACTTTGTTCACCACATGAGAAAAGCTATTATCGCAACCCTATCTGTCCTAATCGTACTTCTGTTCATTGCTTGCAATACCCGAGTGAACTATAATAAGTACCTAATTGCAATTGACTCGCTCATCGTTCAGCAACCGGACACTGCCCTATCTATGCTCGAAGCATTCCCGACAAACAGCCTGCAGACCCAAGCTGACAGTGCTTATTATGGCCTATTAATGACAGAAGCAAGAGATAAGAACTACATTATCCAAACCAATGATTCCCTGATACAATCGGCCCTGACCTACTACAACGGCACAAACGACATAGAAAAGCGGGCAAGGGCCCATTACTATTCCGGCTGCGTCTACCGGGATTCACAGAGAAGAACAGAATCTATGACTCAATACCTCATAGCAAAGCCCTTGGCTGAAAAAGCAGGAGAAAGACGTCTATTAAGTCTTATCTACCTGAATATAGGTTATCTATACTATTCACAAAACCTAAATACACAAGCCGATTCCAGCTATCAATTGGCACAACAAATAGGTATTCAGCTAAAGGACTCTGTTCTTCAAGCAGAAGTTCTGTCACGACGAGGAGTCATCTGTATGGAAAAAGGAGAAGAATTCTATCCCGAAGCCGAAAAAATGATGTTGAAGGCACTCGCTATCGTCCAAAAACAGTCCAACATACAATTAAAAGAAAATGTGTTCTCCTCACTATGCCAACTATACAACTGGATGGAAAACGGAGAGAAAGCTATAGAATTCGCCAAACAGAATCTTGGCGTACAGAAAGACCGCACAACATGCTACAAAGCTTTCGAACTACTTGGAAGCGCATATTACCTAATATTGCAATATGATTCTGCCCGCTACTACCTACAAAAATCCCTTTTCACAACAGACTATGCCACCAAAGCCGGGGCTTACATGTATCTGGCAGACATAGCCAAAGAGCAAGGAGACTTAGCTACTTCCTTAGAGATGGAACGCAACTACTCTGCCTATTTGGACAGCATGCAGAAGTCCAGACAGCCCGATGCCATTGTCTGCGCAGAACAAGGGATGCCAAGCAACAAGCAAAACATAATCAGCAAACACACCCATTATCGTATCATAGGTATATCAATAATCATATTAACCCTCATTGTAGCTGTAATCATCCTATCCTATAAGAAAAGAAAACAAAAGCCCAATAACCAAACCGAAAAAGAAATGCTACATAAGGCAGGACTTGTTCTATTCGAACAATCTGAGGTATACAACAAGATGACTCTAATCATCCGCTCTCATAAAGAAAAGGCAGAATCAGAAATAATGCATCAAGGTGACTGGCTACAACTAATTGCAGAAACCAACAAATGTTGGAATAATATTGCCCGGGAACTACAATCAAAATATCACCTGACAGAAGACGAAATCTACTTATGTTGTCTGTACCTGACAAACCTCCCGATAAGCCATTTTTGCCATATATTGAGCTGCGAACGGGATACTATTTACAAAAAGGCAGACCGCATATTAGAAAACAAAATGGGATTTGCACACAAAGAGATATCTCTTAAGGAAGCTTTAAAAAAGAATCTCCAATCATCTTGCCAATCATAACAATCATTAGCAAGTACAACAATTATACAATATTATACGCCATTATACACCGAAATTATACAATATTATACACTTATCCTGCCGTATTAAACCGACCTTTGCGGCATCAATAATCAAAAAAGTGTATAATGATGAAGAATCTATTGTCTATCTTAATTGCGACATTCTTTTTAAGCAATATTGTGACATACGCACAAAAAAAGAACAATCCTTTTACAGAAATCGCCCTAATCCAAGCAAAAAGAAAAAATCCGACTAGTAAAGGAGATACCCCTATATCTCGTAGTATCATTCAAACCGCCAACGCCTACCTATATAATAATACGGTATGTGTCGACTTCAACGAGGTATTACCCACCGTCACCATCCTCCTCATCAATGAATCAACCGGTGAAACCGTCTATTCAGAAACATACGATGCTCCAACAAATATCAGCATCAACCTAGATGAAGAATCATGCGGCAACTACTCCATTCAAATAGAGTCCGATGAAGCATTCCTATATGGCAGCTTCACGCTATAGAAACATCCAACTGACAAGGAAGTGATATATATCACCAATTTATAAAACGAACCGATTGAAAGGACTGAATACGCGTTAAACCAGTCCTTTCAAAAGGCAAACTAAATTAATTTCCAGAATTATGAAGAAAAAACATTTTCTTTTTATTCCCATCATTACAATGGGAATATTCGCCATTAGCTGCACCAACACTTTTGACGAGCAGTTTGTTCAAGAAGACCAACAAATGCCAACAACGAAGTCAATGGGAGATGGTCAATATCAAGTATTAGGCTACGGTTATGATATAACCGGAGAATATCTTGCCAGACAATCCATAAAAAACGAAGTATTAGATATTGCAGGTTTCTATGCGAAAAATCCCCAATTATACAAAGTGGAATATGTAGGTGAAATCAAAGACAACTTTTATGCTGGAGAAGACTACATGAACTATGTAAAAGACATCATCAATAAAACGAATTTTAGTGGTTCGGTTGCTGCAAAAATCAATCCTAAAAAAGATGGGGCAACCAGCACAGACACCTCCAATAAGGAAGTACCCTATAGCCTTTCAGCAAATGTCTCTTTTGACAAAGAATCAAGCAATAAGACTTCCATTACGACCAAAGAGACCTACATTCGGGTCGACCAAATCAAGCAATTAGAACGCTACCAACTTTATGCTGACCCCACAGTTTTGGCCGACTACCTCACTCCATACTTTAAGAGCAGACTTTCTACAGCCTCTCCTGATGCCATTATAGAAGAATTCGGAACACATATTCTTATCGACTTCAATGTAGGTGGACGCCTTTCTATATTCTATAAGTCAACTATCACCGACAATCTAAAAGTAGAGTCTAAAACCAAAATTGCCAAAGGAGGCATCACTGGTGCCATTAAAACGGTTAACCTCTCCTTCTCCGGAAGTTCTACTACAACCGAAGTAGAACAATACCAAAGGAGAAATAGTAACTGGTCATGCAACGTCAACATGTATGGCGGCCAGCACGATGGTCATACAATCACAATAACATCCGACGGAGCAACCAACCACACATTCAATCTTAGCGGATGGCAGCAGTCTGTTGACAAAACGCATTGTGTATTGACAGAAATTAATTTCAATAAGACATACCCCATATACGAATTCATCAAAGACCCTATAAAAAAACAGCAAATTAAAGACGCTGCAGAAAAATACATCAAAAGCAAAATTCGTCCGATTATAGAGGTAAAACCAATGTTTCAAATAAAAAGTCCACACACAAAAGACAACTGGTGGGTTTTTTCACAAGATGACGTAAACTATATAAATCAAGTAAGCGGTGATTATTTAACTGACTTTTTAGGATTTGTATTAGTAGAACCTGCACCCAATACAAAACCAATGCATCGCCTGAAAAGCATACATACCAAAGACACGTGGTATGCTTTCAGTTACGCTGATGTTGAATATGCTAAAAAGAAATGGAATGAACAGTATTATGGAATAGATGGATATGTATATGCTGACGAGCAACCCAATACTGTACCACTGCATCATCTCAAGAGCACACACACAAAAGACACTTGGTACACCAACAGCTATGCGACCGTAGAGTATGCCAAAGCTAAATGGGGTGAACAATATTTCGGAATTGACGGATATATAATCAAACCCTAACCATTCTCCAAGACATAACAGAAACACTATATTAACGTGAATTCGATATGAATCAAAAGAGGTTTTGAACGAAGCTGATGGCTGTGATGGCTGATAGTACAGCTATATCGAATTCACGTATAGTTAATAATACTACTTTATTCATACTGTTTTCAAACCAAGCACCAAACAAGGTCCAAGGAAAGAGCAAACCACACCGGAAGAAATCATGCGGTCATGCTCCTTAACCGAGCTTTATGAATTGAGACCAAAAAGGGAGCATCTCAGGATGCGTCCAATTATGGCAGCCGAAAGGGAGCTGGCATCCATTTGCCCTATATGACCATGCCGGAATTTGCTCAATTGCAAATTTCATAGCCAATTTGTAAGAAGGACGTTTCAAATGAACTTCTTTATCATGAGTATTCAAAAGCAAAAAGACATCTTCGGGGAAAAAAGAATTACTGTCTGCCATGCACTTATCAATTATAGCTTTGTAATGCTCTGTAACTGCTATCATCTTACTGATTTTCCTTAAAGAAAAGCCACCATTACCAACATGAAACCAACAATACTTCATTCTGCGCAGATTCTTAGGATAGAAAATACTCCAGAAGCAACGCTGGACAAACCAGACGAAACGAGTAGGAAACCTCCAATATTTTCTTTGGTGCGGCATCCACGGCGCACCAATATAATCATACCCCAGTGAAGCCCAAAAGAACAATTCGTCTTTAAACGCATAAGCATCCAATTGATAAACAAGCATATAAGTATAGCTCGAAAAAGTTCTATAAAAAGCCACGTCAAGCATTAAACGATTATAAGCTTCAATACCTTGGAAACATCTGTCTGGGAAAGATATTACCTTAGGGAGTAAAAATTGAGATTGTATATTGGAAATATCCAGATTTTCAGGCTTAATAATCACTATGGAGTAATCAGACAAAATATCCAAGCACTGTTTCAGCGACACCGCTTCCATCTCTGATAGAGCAGGTAAATAAATAGGCACTACTACTACAATATCTTTTTTATCCATACACTATAACTTTGAAGGGCACAAAAATACACAATATAAAAGATATAAAAATCATTTCAATCACAGAACTTCAAAACTTTCCTTTACCTTTGCATCGTATTACAATATATAGACAAGCATGGAGCAGCCCTTTATAGTATATGATTCACAAATTTTCGACCAGCAGAAATTCGGCGGCATTTCTCGCTATTTCTGTGAAATCATGTCCAATTTACAGTTTAATTACGATATTGCAGTACGCTATACAGAAAATCATTATCTATTGAATAGTAAAATCAAGAGACACGGTATCTACATCCCCCATTTGTTCTTTAAGTATCATCAACAGAAACTGTATCAAAGCAACGCCAAACTAATCTTAAAGCTGATGCAGAAACACGCTCCATTTGTCTATCATCCGACATATTACAATCCCCTTTTTCTTAAGCAAATAGGCAATAATCCTTTTGTGATAACCGTACACGACATGACCTATGAAAAATATCCAGACTTGTTTCAAGACTCCATATCCATTATTCAACAGAAGAAAGAAATTATCACAAAAGCCAATCACATTATAGCCATTAGCGAACATACCAAGAAAGATATCATAGAAACATTAGGCATATCCCCTCAAAAAATAGACGTTATCTACCACGGTTGTAGTCTACAATCCACTATAAGCAAGCCTAATCTACATCTTCCCCAAAGATACATTTTGTTTGTTGGTGACCGGACATCCTACAAAAATTTCCAACGATTAGCAGAAGCTTTCAGTATAATCCATCAAACAGATGCACATCTACATCTAATATGTGCAGGCAAACCGTTTTCAAAGGCTGAATCAGAATTAATATCACGTATAGGCATCGCTCCGCATACACTGCAAATTTCGGTCAACGACCAGCATCTGAAAGAATTATACAACCGTGCTCTGCTATTTGTATATCCATCTTATTATGAAGGTTTCGGCATCCCTATTTTAGAAGCCTACACTTGCAACTGCCCCGTAGCCTTGAGCCAAGCCTCTTGCTTTCCTGAAATTGCCGAAAATGCAGCGGCATATTTCGACCCATTCTCTGTTTCTTCGATGGCAGAAGCTATCAAAAGTGTGATATACGACGAAGCTGAACGCACCAGACTTATACTTGCCGGCAAAGAAAGGATTAAACTTTACTCTTGGGAAAAGGCAACCCGCCAAACCGAACTTGTCTACCGGAAAGTAGCAAAAGCAGTCTTCTGACCATTCATTTCCGCATAGAGAAAGCGTTGTTCAATTTCAGCAAGAAGGTCAGGACAGGCTTTACCCTCTTCTGGAAACGGTGTGTCTTGCTCATCTCACGGAAAAGTTCAAACAAAGGCTGCTTTTTCAGGCAAGCAGCCAACTGCAAAGAGTCGAGTATCATGGGAGGAAATATTCCCTGCAGGATATATTTCTTTTCCTCCTCACAAAGACTTAAAGAGACAGAACTGATGCCTTGCATATTAAAGATACTTATCACC
>OKVA01000704.1_pt1 | contig 10167 bp, 7 predicted proteins | sample 1606741 | NCBI WGS metagenome assembly OKVA01 (sample SAMEA3882528, study PRJEB24775) | human gut metagenome | biome: human-associated habitat; feature: intestine environment; material: feces | place: Netherlands | collected 2009/2010 | reverse complement strand
CCCGCAGCTGCCCCGAGTATGCCGAGAAGATTGTAGCCATGGGCATCCACACCGTGGATAGCTTCGACATCCACACCAGCATACTGGAATACCGCAACGCTCAGGACAAGGTGTGCAAAAAGCACGGCAAGGTAAGTGTCATTTCCGCCGGATGGGATCCAGGTTCGGACTCCGTGGTGCGCGTGCTGATGCAGAGCCTGGCACCTAAAGGACTTTCCTACACCAACTTCGGCCCAGGCATGAGCATGGGTCACTCTGTTTGCGTGAAGAGCAAGCAGGGTGTGCGCGACGCGCTCTCCATGACTATTCCATTGGGAGAGGGCATCCATCGCCGCATGGTATATGTGGAGTTGGAAGAGGGAGCCAACCTGGAGGAGGTGACCAAGGCCATCAAGGCAGACCCCTATTTTGCCCACGACGAGACCCACGTGTTCCAAGTGGCCTCGGTAGACGAAGTGAAAGACATGGGACATGGCGTACACATGGTAAGGAAAGGCGTGAGCGGAAAAACGCAGAATCAGCGTTTCGAGTTCAATATGAGCATCAACAACCCCGCCCTCACGGCACAAGTGCTGGTCAACGTGGCTAGAGCTGCCATGCGCCTGCAGCCTGGCTGCTACACGATGCCCGAAATACCTGTCATTGACTTGCTGCCTGGAGACCGCGACCAAATTATCGCCACACTGGTATAAGCGCTCAAGACCGCATTCCCATAGCATTTACGAAACAGCCACCCTCGTGAACACTTCACTTGGGTGGCTTATCATATATTTGGATTACCTGGCTATCAGTTGACCACATAGGATAAATCCGGTTGGTTGTCCAGGTAATTCACCAACGCAGCCGGTACAGTCACCAAGGTGTTTCTGGAGCGCAAGGTAATCGTGGAATTGTGTTCCCTGTCGCAAATACGGAAAAAGAGTTGGGTGTCTCCCTTGCAATCCGTGAGCATGGAGAGGATGTCGTCAACAACCTGGTCGGTGAACTTGTCACTGTCCGCCACCACAGTGAACTTCTCTATCTTGCGTTCCTTCACCGTCTGCATATATTCCACGTTGAGAATGTTGAAACTAAGTCTTTCGCTGTTCTGATAGCGACGCACGCACTTGGCCGTGACATAGATGACGCTGCCCACTATCATGCGGCTCTGCCAGCGGCCCCATTCCTCTCCAAAGAGTTTCAACTTGCCGGAACCCTGGTAGTCCTCCAGGCTCACGATGCCCCATGGATTTCCCTTGGCGCTGAACTTGCTTTGCACATCGGTCACAATGCCACCAAAGGTAATCTCCTCACGCTGTCCCAGTGAGGACATATCCTCCAACTCGCAGACATGGGTGTTACAGAGCGAGCGCAAAATAAGGCTATAATCATCCAACGGATGGGCAGAAAGGTAGATGCCTACCAAGTCCCGCTCACGGTTGAGCCGCTCAATGTTACCCCATGGCTCCACTTTCGGAACAGGCGGGGTATGTATCTCCACGGCCTCCATCATGCCAAAAAGCGAATTGGCTTGCTGTTGCTTGTCCAACTGGTAACGCTGCCCATAACGCACCAAGGAGTCGAGGAAAGTCTCTCCCTTGGCGTTGGTACCAAAATATTGCTCACGCATAAGCCCAAAACAGTCCAGTCCCCCGCTCAGGGCAAGGCTTTCCAGCACTTTCTTGTTCACCGAACTGAAGTCAATGCGCTGCACGAAATCGAAAATGTCCTTATAAGGGCCATTCTTCTCCCTTTCCGTCACGATGGCCTGTGCCGCCGACTCTCCCATGCCCTTAATGGCGGAAAGCCCGAAACGAATCTCGCCTCTCTCGTTCACGCCAAATCCTACATAGCTCTCGTTGACGCTGGGACCCAAGGTCGCTATCTTGTTGGCCTTGCAGTCTTCCATCAACTTGGTAATCTCCGTTATCTGGCTAAAACGACGGGTCATCAAGGCAGCCATGAACTCCGCGGGATAATGAGCCTTGAGGTAGGCTGTCTGATAGGCCACCCAAGAGTAACAAGTGGCGTGAGACTTGTTGAAGGCGTAGGAGGCGAATTTCTCCCAGTCTCCCCATATCTTCTCCAGCACCTTGGGATCGTGGCCGTTGGCCGTTCCCTGGCTGATGAACTTGGGCTTCATCTTGTCCACGATGTCCTTCTTCTTCTTACCCATGGCCTTTCGCAGTGCGTCACTCTCACCACGCGTAAAATTGGCCAACTGACGTGAGAGCAACATCACTTGCTCTTGGTAGACTGTGATGCCATAAGTATCCTTCAGGTACTTCTCCATACAGGGAATGTCATACTTCACCAACGAAGGGTCGTGCTTACGACGGATAAACTCGGGGATATAGTCCATAGGGCCTGGCCGATAGAGGGCGTTCATGGCGATGAGATCCTCAAACACCGTGGGATGCAACTCTCTTAAGTGTTTCTGCATGCCTGGCGACTCAAATTGGAAAGTGCCTATGGTGTTGCCATCTTGATAGAGCTTGAAAGTAAGCTCATCGTCTATGGGTATTTTCTCCAGGTCTATCTCATTTCCCGTGGCCTGCTTGATGACCTTCACGGCCTCCTTCAACTCCGACAGGGTTTTCAGGCCAAGGAAGTCCATCTTGATCAGTCCCGTGCTCTCTATCACGTGACCATCATATTGCGTCACGGCGGTCTTCAAGCCAGGAAAGTCCGGGTCATCCGCTGTAGAAATTGGCACCCAATGATCTATAGGGTCACGGCAGATAATGAAGCCGCAAGCGTGAAGGCCCGTTCCTCTCACGGTGCCTTCCAGTATCTTGGCATACTTAATGGTGTTCCGTTCACGAGGGTCATCTGAGATTTCCGCCTGCTGCAACTCGGGAGTGTACTTGATGGCATTGGGCAGGTTCATCTTCGTGGACTTGCCGTCAGGACCATCGGGCAAACGATCCGGGATAGCCTTGCACAATTGGTTGGAACGCTCCAATGGCAATCGCTCCACACGGGCCACGTCTTTCAGGGAGTTCTTGGTGGCCATCGTGGCATAGGTAATAATGTGGGCGCAATTCTCGTGGCCATATTTGTCCATCACCCAGCGTAACACCCTGCCGCGGCCATCGTCGTCAAAATCGGTGTCGATATCGGGCAAGTTGACACGGTCTGGATTGAGGAAACGCTCAAAAAGCAAGTCATATTTCAAGGGGTCTATCTGCGTGATGCCCAGGCAATAAGCCACCACAGAGCCCGCCGCTGAACCACGTCCTGGGCCTACCATCACATCCAATTCCTCCCTGGCAGCCCTAATGAAGTCGCTTACGATGAGGAAGTAGCCAGGGAAACCCATGGTCTTCATCACGTGCAACTCAAAATTCACCCTCTCCCTCACCTCTTCTGGCAAAGGATCGCCATAAAGTTTGGCGGCTCCTTCGTAAGCCAATTTGGCCAGATAGTCGGCCTCCAACTTGATGCGGTATACCTTTTCGTAGCCGCCCAAAGACTCTATCTTGCGCTCCCCTTCCTCTGGCGGCAGGGTGTTTTCCCCATTCTCGTCAGAGGAGAACTCCTTCAGCAACTCCTCCCGCGAGACGGTCTGCATTAGCTTTTCCTCCGTGCCGAAGTCCTCGGGTATGGGGAAGGTGGGCATGATGGGACCATGGTCTATGCTGTACATCTCCACCTTGTCCAGTATCTCCAGCGTATTGCTCAACGCCTCTGGCACATCTGCGAAAATGGCGTTCATCTCCTCCTGGGTCTTAAACCATTCTTGCTTAGAGTAGCGCAAGCGATTAGGGTCTTCTAGGTCTTTTCCCGTAGAGATGCAAAGCAAGTGGTCGTGAGCCTCGGCGGTCTCCTTGTCCTCGAAGTGGCAGTCATTAGTGCACACCAACTTCACGCCAAATTCCTTGGCCCACTTGATCAAGACAGGATTTACCTGCTCTTGCAAGACAAAAGTCTCCCTATTGGCCACCACGTTGGGATCCGTGACCTCATGGCGTTGCAGCTCCAGATAATAATCATCCCCAAACACCCGATGATACCATTGCAGAGCTTCCCTTGCCCCATCCATATCTCCCTGGAGTATCTTGGCGGGCACTTCGCCGGCGATGCAGGCCGAGCAGACAATCAAGTCCTCGTGATACCGCTCCAGGTCAGCTCTGTCTGTACGGGGACGGCCATAGAAGCCGTCTACCCAAGCGTTGCTCACCAATTTGATGAGGTTACGGTAGCCGTTCTTGTTTTTCGCCAAGACGATGAGGTGGTAGCCACCACGGTCTCCGTTGGCCTGCACCTTGTCTTCCTTGGTATGACGCGCCACATACATCTCGCACCCGTAAATGGGCTTGAAGGGTTCCAGCCCCTCCTTCTTGCGCTGTTTGTTGACAGAAGCGCAGCAGTCAGCCAGCTCCTTGATGCCATACATCACGCCATGGTCGGTAAGCGCCATGCCTTTCATGCCGTTGTCGATAGCCTTGCGTATCAAGTTGGGTATTTTGGACTCTCCGTCAAGCACAGAGTATTGACTGTGAACGTGCAAGTGTATGAAATCTTCCATATTATGTAAAAGGGATGTAACGTTGAGTGCCCAAAGTTACGGCTAAATCCCGACATACGCAAAAGAATAAGCCTAAAAATTTGGAAGCATGACAAAAAAGAAGTACCTTTGCAACCGAAATGCCAACTCACATCCCATGGGACCCAGACTGAAGAAACTCAAGAAGATACGCATACACAACGAGGGAACCAACACCCTGGCCATTTGCTTCATCGGCATAGCGGCCATAGCGGCGCTGTTGTGGTTCTTCTTTGACACCAAGATTCCATTCATCGCTTTCTTGATGGTGTTTGGTACGCTCTTTGGCATCATCCTCAACTTTTTCCGCTGCCCTATCCGCTACTTCCCCAGCGAGGATACGGAAAACATCGTGGTGGCTCCCGCCGATGGCAAAGTGGTAGTGATAGAGGAAGTGGACGAGTATGAGTATTTCCACGACAAGCGTTTGATGATTTCCATCTTCATGAGTTTGTGGAACGTACACGCCAATTGGTTCCCAGTGGACGGAAAGGTAAAGTTCGTGAAGCACACCAATGGCAACTACCACAAGGCCTGGCTGCCCAAGGCAAGCGAGGAGAACGAGCATGCCGATATCATGATTACCACGCCCGACGGCACTGATATACTTTGCCGGCAGATAGCCGGAGCCGTGGCCAGGCGCATAGTCACCTACGCCAAGGAAGACGAGGATTGCTACATAGACGAGCATCTCGGCTTCATCAAGTTAGGCTCCAGGGTGGATGTCTACCTGCCCCTGGGCACGGAGGTATGCGTGAAAATGGGACAATCCACCACGGGCGACCAGACGGTCATCGCCAAACTCAAACCCAGCAAGCCATGAGAAAGCATATACCCAACACCATTACCTGTTGCAACCTGCTCTCGGGTTGCGTAGCCATTGTCTGCGCCCTGATGGGTAATCCTGTTTGGGCACTCACGTGGATTATCATCGGGGCCGTGTTTGATTTCTTCGACGGCATGAGCGCACGACTGCTGGGAGTTTCCTCGCCCATAGGGAAAGAACTGGACTCCCTGGCCGACGATATCACATTCGGCGTGGCTCCCGCCTCCATATTGTTCTATCAGCTGGGCGTTATCAACTATCCCGATTTCCTGGAACCGCTACGCAACATACTGCCTTTCTTCGCCTACCTCATGGCGGCCTTCTCGGCCTTGAGGTTGGCCAAGTTCAATCTCGACGAGCGACAGACTACCACCTTCATCGGATTGCCTACCCCAGCCAACGCTTTGTTTTGGGGAGCTTTCGTGGTATGGGCACCATCATGGGCGGAGAACTATGCCTGGTCTGTGTGGGTTATGATGGCACTCATCCTGGTCAGCTGTTGGTTGCTGATATGCGAAGTACCCATGTTCGCCCTCAAGTTCAAGCACTGGGGATGGAAAGGCAACGAACTGAAATATGGCTTCGCCGCGGTGTCGGTCGCCATCTTCCTGGCCTGCGTCATCGAGGAAAGCCTCCTGGGCTTGCTCATAGGTTGGTGTCCTGTCATAGGCCTCTACGTGGCCATCTCCGTATTCACCTACTTGCGCCAGAAGAAATAGCAAACCCACGAGCCTCACGCGCGCATATTATTAATAAGGTATACAAGGGAACCTTTTTTCGCTCTCTTGCGGATAAACCCACTTCTTTGCGGTGCCCGAAGTGCTCTATAGAGCACTTCCGCTCATTTCTATAGATCACTTCACCTCACTTCTATAGTTCACTTGGAGAGGCTTCAGTAGAGGGAAAACGCATTCACTTCGGGAGACTTTTGCAACGCATGAAGAAGACCCGATCAAGGCTTGTCCAAAACAAGTTATTTTGCCCTTCAATTCAACTTATTTTGCTCGCGAAAACAAGTTATTTTCATCAGCAAAATAAGTTGTTTTGGAATACGCATGAGCGCAAGGTGCGGAAGATCTTTTGCTAGTTGAGACGTGAGAAAACAATCATAAGACCACGAGCTGTTTGCATAGCCTACTTATCATGAAATGACGTAAATAACAGTTTTTCATTAAAGCATATTTAAAATCATGTCAAATTCTTGTGGAAAAAATGTATCTTTGCAACATGGATTTAAAAATATGTGATAATGCCCATTACAGAAAAGCAGAAAAAAGCAATCATTGAAAGTGGAAAGGATTACTTTCGCTCTTCAATAATACCAAACCATATCAGAAATCTCCAAAAACTGCGCTTGAAGGATTTTGATGTTAATCCTTTTCTCATCAACTATTTATCGGCTTTTCTATGTGGTGACACCACACCGCATTCCATGGCAAAGGCTCTTGTCTACCCACGTATCTTAGGGACAAGGTTAACACCAGCTTCGGACAGAACATCCAAATATTCATTTCCCAGCTTGCGCAAATCGCAGGTTGTGCTTCTGGCATCGAGGGAATAGATATAGAGTTTATCGACGCACTTGATGGCAGAAAGAAATACTGCCAATGTAAAGCTTGTCCGCAAACAATCAACAAAGATGATGTGGATACTATATTGGGACACTTTAAACGCCTCATAGGCAAGGCACGTCTTGACAGGATTGCATTGCAAATGGACGACATGATTGTAGGTGTTTTGTATGGCGAAAGAATTTCCGCCAACTACAAAACCATAGCGACCACCTATCCTGTATATTGCGGTGCCGAGTTTTGGGAACATATCACAGGAGACAAGATATTCTATTACCAACTTGCCAAAGCTTTTGGAGATGTAGTTGAAGAAGATGGGATAGACGGAAGTGCCCTCATCATGCAAAAAGTAGAGGATATCGCCAGGGAAATAACAGAAAAAGGCAGCTTATAAATATGCGGTTCATATCAGAAAACAACTTTGCCGCTTTGGTTGGCGCTTCTAACGCGACTGTCAAGAAATGGGCGGAAAACGGCATCTATCCTTCGCGCTCAGAAAACGGTACAAGAGGTTTTTACCTTGAGGAACTAGAGGACGTTCCCGAGGTGAAGGAGATGCTGCATAGCTGCTGGGATAATGAGCTGAACACACGCCCAATTCGCCAATACACTTCCGTAGAACTATTCGCGGGAGGCGGCGGACTTGCGCTCGGACTATCCAAAGTTGGCTTCGCCCATGTATTGCTCAATGAATTTGACAAATCAGCATGTAACACACTCCGTATGAATCACCCGGAATGGAATGTCATAGAAGGCGATGTGCGCGATATAGATTTCACTCCGCTCCGTGGAAAAGTTGATTTCTTGTCGGGAGGATTTCCTTGCCAAGCCTTCTCTTATGCGGGAAAACGAGGAGGGTTTAATGACACGCGAGGAACGCTTTTTTTGAATTGGCAAGAGCCGTAAATGAAATTCGCCCGAAAGTATTCATGGGTGAGAATGTCAAGGGACTAACCTCTCACGACAACGGGCGCACTTTCAACACCATCAAGAACACTATCGCGGAGTTAGGCTATACACTTGTAGAGCATCGTGTGCTAAAAGCCATCATGTATCAAGTACCACAAAAACGTGAACGGCTTATCTTGATTGCCATCCGAAACGACTTGGCGGAAAAGGTGACTTTTCGCTGGCCTTCGCCATATACGCAAGTGCTTACACTGAGGGACGCTTTTTATAAAAGCGTAATATAGGATACGGATGTACCACGGTCAGAGGGCGCGAAGTATCCGCTTAAGAAACAAAAAGTGCTTGAATTGGTTCCACAAGGTGGTGATTGGCGTAATCTCCCCGAAAATGTTGCCAAAGAATATATGGGTGGCAGCTGGCTGCTAGGTGGCGGAAAGACAGGAATGGCACGCCGCTTATCGCTTGACGAACCCTCACTGACACTTACCTATTCCCCTTGCCAGAAGCAGACAGAACGCTGCCATCCGTTGGAAACGCGTCCTTTGACCATAAGGGAGTATGCGAGAATCCAAACATTCCCTGACAGTTGGCTATTCGCAGGGACAATGAGCGACAAATACAAACAAATAGGCAATGCTGTGCCCGTAAATCTCGCATGGGCCATAGGACGTTCTTTAATTAGATTATTTAATGACATACAAACCATAGAACCGACTGGGACGCAGGACTGCTCAGAAGCAGTGACACAAGTCAAGAACCACTTTAAAGCATACAACACCAAAACGATAACCTGCGCAAGGGGCGAGAACCAGAAGAAAAAAGATGCCAAAATCAAGCAATTGAACTTTCTCGACTTACTTACTGAACTTCCCGATGGAATCATTCCAGGTTTGGCAAGAGAGCCGCAAGCAACAGGGTATGGGGATCTACCACATGTGGATAAGAACAAGAATGTGCTTGTTTGTCTCGTAAAGAAAGACAATGAGAGTCAGTATCTTGATAAAAGCGCAACAATTTATTACACTGGCAAGAAATTCCCGTCCACCGTGGAACTGGATAAATTATGTTACTTCATTCCTTATCTAAGCGGGCAAGGAATACGTGATCTCTACAGAATCAAGGTAGCTCGTGTTGGGACAAGGAAAGAAGGACAAGCCGGGAACAACGCGAATGATTACAGATTGATTTTTGAGATAGAATACATCAAACAACTGTTTCCTGATTACAAACATCTACCGTTAGAAATCTGGCATATGTATACTGACACCATATTGAAAAAAATAAGTAATCTATAAAAGTGAGCAATGGCTTCTTGCTCGCTTCCGTTCATGGTGAAGTCGCCTGAATGCTGAATGTGTCATGCATATTGCTGTAAATTTCATTAGGCAATCACTTTATTTGCGCCCTGATCCGGCTCAAGCTGGCCTGCGTGATGCCTAAATAGGTGGCGATGCTTCCCAAGGGCAACCGCTGCAACAAGTCGGGCTCTTTCTCCAGCAACTCTTTGTAGCGTTCCGAGGCGATGGCGGACAGCATGGAAATAAGCCGTTCCTCGGTGGCAAGCAATTCCATCTCCGCGTATCGCCGCCCCCAATTGGCGATGTGCAAATCTTCCGCAAACAACTCTTTCAGCATTTTCCTTTCCAATACATACAAGGCTGAGTCTTCCATCAACTCCATTGTCTCGTATCCTGGCTCGTCGTTCACGTAGCCTTTCATGGAAACAAGGGTCGCCCCCTCCTTGCCCACCCAGAAAGTGATTTCCTTTCCGTCCACCAAAGTATAGGCGCGGACAATGCCTTTCTTGATGAAAAAGATGTCCTTCTCCACCTTGCCGCTTTCCAACACGCGGAATCCCTTGGGGTAGAATACTTCCGCCAGGCATTGGCGCAACTTGTCCAAAGACGCGTCCGGCATGGCATACCGTTGGTTGATGATTTCCCTTATGTCCATAGCTCATTGCTGTTTTCGGTGTGCAAAATTACGAAATAGCACACAGAAACGGGAACAGACGGCTGTTTTTTATCAAATGCAAAATCAGTTTTTGCCAAATGCAAAAAGCCGTTAGGAATTAATTGCTTACCTTTGCGCCCGAGTTTTGAAAGCAGTATGTATGAATTGGATTATTTTATTGTTCGCGGGACTGTTTGAGGTATGCCTTACTTTCTGCTTGGGGAAAACGAAAGCGGCTTCGGGAGTGGCATTTTATTTGTGGGGAGGCGGCTTCCTGGCCTCCACCATACTGAGCATGACTTTGCTCGCCAAAGCGGTGCAGACGCTGCCACTGGGAACGGCATACGCCATTTGGACGGGCATCGGGGCGGTCGGCACGG
>OKVA01000681.1_pt1 | contig 10466 bp, 8 predicted proteins | sample 1606741 | NCBI WGS metagenome assembly OKVA01 (sample SAMEA3882528, study PRJEB24775) | human gut metagenome | biome: human-associated habitat; feature: intestine environment; material: feces | place: Netherlands | collected 2009/2010 | reverse complement strand
TGCCGGAAGACTGAAAGAAAAATATTATAAGCCGGTGTTTGTTCTGACGCAGGGAGAACATGGCGTCAAAGGGTCGGGGCGTTCCATTGAAAGCTACCATATGTTTGAGGAAATGTGCAAATGCAGTGAGCTGTTCACGAAGTTTGGTGGCCACCCGATGGCAGCAGGACTTTCACTGCCACAAGAAAACGTTGAGCCATTCCGTCAGAAAATAAATGAGTATGCATCGCTTACTGACGATGACCTCGTGCCTAAAATACATATAGATGTGCCGATGCCGGTGGATTATGTATCAATGAGACTGGTGTCTGAGTTTTCAGTATTGGCACCGTTTGGAAAGGACAATCCAAAGCCTGTTTTTGCAGACAAAAATCTACGTGTGAGCCGCATGTGGGTAGTTGGTAAAAACAACAATGTGCTTAGGCTTTCTTTGATATCCTCATATGGCACGCCAATCAATGCAATTTATTTTGGTGATATAGAAAGCTTTTTTGACTATATCAGGCAAAGGTTTGGTTCGGACGCGCTTGAAGCTGCACAAAGAGGAAGGTTCAATAATATAGTGCTGTCCGTAGTATATTCACCAAAGATAAATGTATTCAGGGAAAATGAGTCACTGCAGTTTGAAATACAGTATTATAAGTGATATTATATTCTAAAAAGGTAACCGGTAAAGGAGGAGAAAATAAGTAATTGAATATATTGTTAAATGTGATTAAATGTGTTTAAATATACTCAAAGGAGTAAATTATTATGAATACATCAAATATCACAAATTATAAGCCAAAAGATTTTGCTGAACTGTTAGGTGTGTCTGTTAAGACATTGCAACGCTGGGACAGAGAAGGAACTTTAAAGGCAAATCGAACTCCAACTGATAGGCGTTATTATACCTATGACCAGTACCTTCAATTCAAAGGCATAAATATTGAAAATGATAAACGTCAGGTAGTTATTTATGCCAGAGTGTCTACAAGAAATCAAAAAGATGATTTACAGAATCAAGTTGCATTTTTGCGACAGTTTTGTAATGCTAAAGGTATTATTATAGACCAGTGTATTGAGGATTATGGAAGTGGTCTTAATTACAATCGTAAAAAGTGGAATGAATTATTAAATGAAGTAATGGAACAGAAAATAAAAACCATAATAGTAACTCATAAAGATAGATTTATCAGATTTGGTTACGATTGGTTTGAAAAATTCTGTATGAAGTTTAATACAAGCATTGTGGTAGTGAACAACGAAGAACTATCACCACAGAAAGAACTCGTACAGGATATTGTTTCTATACTTCATGTATTCTCTTGCAGGTTGTATGGACTTCGTAAGTATAAAAAACAAATAGAAAGGGATGAGGAAATTGCTAAAGAGCTTCAAGACGGAAATAAATCCGACGATTGAGCAAAAAATCAAGATTAACAAGACTATTGGCACTTGTAGGTACGTCTATAACTTCTATCTCGGTCACAACAAAACTTTATATGATAACGGTGAAAAGTTTATGACTGGCAAGAGTTTCAGCGTATGGCTTAATAATGAGTATATTCCTAATAATCCTGATAAAATATGGATTAAAGAAGCATATTCAAAAGCTGTAAAAAAGTCTATTGAAGATGGATGTACTGCATTTACAAGATTTTTTAAACATCAAAGTGCTTTTCCTAATTTCAAAAAGAAAGGTAAATCTGATGTAAAAATGTATTTCGTAAAGAACAATACTAAAGACTGTAGATGTGAGAGACATAGGCTGAACATACCCACTTTAGGTTGGGTACGCATTAAAGAAAAAGGTTATATACCAACAACTAAAGACGGATGGAAAATCAAAAGCGGTACAGTATCCGTCAAAGCAGACAGATACTATGTGTCAGTTCTTGTAGAAATTCCCGACGTTAAGATTGCTAATAATAGCAATGGTGGTATAGGAATTGACTTGGGTTTAAAAGACTTGGCGATTGTTTCCAATGGTAAAACTTATAAAAATATCAATAAGTCAACAAGAATTAAAAAATTGGAAAAGAAACTGCGTAGAGAACAAAGATGTCTCTCACGAAAATATGAGAACTTAAAGAAAGGAGAGTCCACTCAAAAGAATATACAAAAGCAAAAGCTCAAAGTACAAAGACTTCATCATAAAATAGATAATATCCGTACTGATTATATCAATAAATCAATAGCTGAGATAGTGAAAACCAAGCCATCTTATATAACTATTGAAAATTTGAATGTATCAGGAATGATGAAGAACAGACATCTTTCAAAAGCTGTTGCGTCACAGAAGTTCTATGAATTTAGAACCAAGCTTAAAGCAAAATGTGATGAAAATGGTATTGAATTAAGAGTCGTAGACAGATGGTATCCATCATCCAAAATATGTCATTGCTGTGGTGCTATCAAGAAAGATTTGAAGCTTTCAGATAGAATATATCGTTGTGATTGTGGTTATGTTGAGGATAGGGATTTCAATGCTGCTCTTAATCTAAGAGATGCTTTAACTTACGAAGTTGCATAATAAACGCAAACGTAAGTATGTACTGCGGGCTATCGCAGGAATTTACGACTGTGGAGTGTACACGAACTTGTGAGTAGCGTATTGTTTACAATCGCCAAAGCATACACATCGAAGCAGTAAGAAGTATCCGCAAGGACTTTAATTTCTCGATGTGTTTGAGTATATTTGAACACATTTTGAGTGGCAGAATAGATCAGTGTTTGGGAACAGAGCAAAAATATCCGCTGAGGAATTAGCGTATATGAAGGAACAATTGGATAATGACAGGGGATTTTTCGAGAACGTAAATGCAAAGTCAAAGCTTATAGAGGCTGATTTTGATGAGCTGGAGAAATCAAGACAGCTTGAGGAGTCATCTCTTAAGCAGCTGAATGATAATGCAAATAATGTGGTGGAATTTTCAAAGGACAGCATGGATGCCATATCAGCCTTAAACGACAGCTTTACAGAGTGTGTAAAGGCGGCTGCGGACAATCTTACAAGCCTTGAGAGTGCGGCAAAGGCAATTGCCACACAGCATGAGGATACATGTGCGCTTGTCGAAAACAATAAGCATTTTACAGCTCCGGCCAAGAGCTTGCCGGAGACATCGGACAGGCTTGAGGAGCATGTGGATAGCTGTGCGGATATAGCTGCGCAGATGAAGGAGCAGAATAAGCAGATGAGTGTTCTCTCACTCAATGCTGCTATAGAGGCGGGCATGCTTGGAGAGCAGGGAAAGCTGTTCGTAGAGGCTGCTGAGAGTATAAGGGAGGCATCTGTTTCATATGACAGTGCAATCGATGCTGTTAAACAGGAGCTTTCAGAGGCAAAAGCTGAGATTAGTGCACTTAAAGAGCAGGTGAGCCACCTTGTAGGGCTTCTAAAGGACAACAATGTTGCCACGACAAGGCTCATGAAGCAGGGAGTGGAGCTCAATCATGTGTTTTCACAGTGTGATGAGATTTCAGTTGACATGATAGAAGCGTGCAGACAGCAGATTGTGTCAATCCGCAATACACAGGAGGAGATTATCAAGTTTGAGGAGCGCAATAAGCTGCAGATAGAGGATGCATACGCAGAAATTTCGACTCAGAGGAAAAATTCAGTAGAAATAAAATCAACTGTGGACAAGGTGCTCGACTACAGCAGGGAGAGAGTGAGATAACAGGACAGATATGCAGACTTTGAGAGTCATGCATTCTTATGAGTGAAATATAAAAAGACATCAACCGGTGTAAATTCCGGATGATGTCTTTTTGAGTTGAAAGCTGCAATTATTAAATCAAACACGAACCTTGCTGTTTGCTGTATCCTGGAAGCTTCCGCTCTTCTGCGGCAGATGCATCCAGTTTTTGATGTAGACCACATTGTACATTACGAAAGCAAGCATAAAGGCTGTAGAAACGTCAAATACTGAGTGCTGTTTGATAAACATGGTAGACAGTATAATCAGAACACAAAGCACTAATGATGCATGCTGAACGTGCTTTTTATCCTTGAAATAGCTGCTGTGCATCACCGCAAAATGAATGCCGAGCGAATTGTATACGTGAATGCTCGGAAACAGGTTCGTCGGTGTGTCAGTGGAGTAAAGCCACTCGCAAAGCGCTGTAAACATATTGTGGTGCGTGAAATAATAAGGCCTTAAATTGTGACCATTTGGGTAGAGCGTTGATATAACCAAAAATACGGTCATACCGGTGTATAAAAACGCACACAGTCTGTAAAATTCTTTTTTGTCATGTAATGCCGTGAAAGCAATTCCAAAGGCCACATAGCCAAACCACATGATATAAGGAATAACAAAGTATTCACAAAACGGTATATAATCATCTATCGGAAGATGAATCAAGTGATAATGTGTGGTAACAGTGCGCTCTAAATATCCAAACCAGGTCAGATATATGATAAAGTATGATAAAATCCACACATGCTTGTAGCGGTTGAAAAGCTCTATAAGCTTATTCTGTATTTTCTTCATAAAACCACCTTTTTAATCCGCTTGAAATTATAACACTGAAAAATAATTCAAACAACACCAAAATAAAAGACTTAATAAATTTTATGAAAAAATTAATAATTAAGACCTTATATAATGAGCTTTTTGTGAAATATTTATCTGCAGCAAAAAGCATAGGATATAAGCTATGGTTTAATCAGCATAAAGAATGCTAAAATCCCATGGTGCAAGAGCTATACAATCGCCTGCTGATACTGTACTGTCATCGCAAAGCTTCTTGAGACCGTCTGCATGGCAGGTAACAGTCTGCTCATCATCCGAGTAGTTAAGCAGATAAATGATTTTTTCTCCCTGCATATTGGTGCCGCGCTTTATGACAACGGGATAAGAAGCATCAAATTCATTTTTTTGCTCGCCGAAGAAAAGCTTTAGGGCTTCTATCAGCGTGTCCTCACCAAAAAGTGTGGCAAGATACATGGCGCGTCCTTTGCCATAAGAGTTTTCTGTGATAGCTGCGTGTACTCCCCAGTGCTTGTGCTCATACATAGCAACAGGTGTGGCAGTGGTACAGACGACCATCTCCATCCAGTCACTCGCTTTTGATGATTTGCCACCACAGGTTACGGTGACATCGTCAGGCAGGGTGAACTCATCGTACTGTATGCCGAGAGACTTGTTTATAATATAAGGCTGTACGTCATGGCGTATTTTAAGGTGTTCATCCGAAAAAGCAGATTTAAAGGTCACCACCATATTGCCGCCGTTTGCAACAAATTCATTTAAGGCATTGAGCACCTCATCTGTTGCGCTATAGAGTGCAGGCACAAGTATATTTTCATATGAAGCAAAAAGTGCCGGGTCGGCAGGAATCACGTCGTACTCAATGTTCATCAGATACAGGGCATCGCAAAGCCATCTGAAAACGGTATTGTAGTTGGAGTCACTTTCGTTGTTCAGCTTAAATTCATTAAGCCCTGTAAGAGAAGCGTTGTCAGCAATAACCGCAAACCTGTTTGTCTTTTTCAAATTTACCAGCCTGTGTCCGTATTTTTTTAGTTCGTTTCCGATAACACTGCACTCCTTATAAAGTCGGTTCGGTCTAAGGTCGTGGGAGAGCACGCCCTTCCAGTAGCTTTCTATGGCATTGTGGATAGAATGCCAGTGCCAGTATTCAACCATGCATGCACCGTTTGCGATGTGGCTTATGGCCTGAAGCTTCAGTTGTACCGGATAAGGAAGCCATGGGTGATTTCCGGCTGCCTCGGTCTCAAGTACCAGATAATTATCACCTTTTATGCCCCTTGCAATATTGCCGCAGGCGGTAATCTCGCGGCCACTCAGACTGCTCTGGGAAGGGTGATATATATCGCAGCCTGCGATATCCATACACTTGGCAGCCTCGTACTGATTGACCTCCGGCTGCATGCCGTAAGAGTAATCGTGCCATTCAAAGTCGAAATTGTGAGTGATGAACTGGTCATCTCTCTTGTATTTTTTGACGATATCGGCCTGCCATGCAAAAAAGTCTGTCACGAGCTTTCTCTGGAATTTTTTGTATTCCGCATCAAGGCTCATATTTATGGTGCCGCGGATATCAGGAAAGGCATCCCAGTCATCCACACGGTTGCTCCAGTAATCAAGTCCAAACTCCCTGTTAAACTCGTCAATGTCAGGAAATTCATTCTTCAGATATTCTACAAATTTAGCCTGTGCGTATTTGGAACAGGTGTCATAAGGTTTTGTCTCATTGTCGAGCTGGAAGCCGATCACGCAGTCGTAGCCCTTTACCTGCTCCATGAGCTTTTCAATGATAATCTGTGCATGGTGCAGATAGTCAGGGTTTGTGATATCCATGTTCTGGCGGTGGCCGTAGAGCTCTTTGCCGTTATGTGTTACAGCGAGAATATCGGGATATTTTTTTGCAAGCCATGATGGAACAGCATATGTAGGTGTTCCGACAATGACCTTCAGCTTATATTTTGCTGCGCAGTCAAGCATGCGGTGCAGGTGTGTAAAATCAAATACTCCCTCCTTAGGCTCCCATGTGCTCCAGGTGGATTCGGCAATCCTGATAACATTCATGCCGGCATCGCGTATCATCTTAAAATCTGTTTCTATGCGGTCGTAAGGCATATATTCGTCGTAATATGCCACACCATATAATATTTCGTTAAAATTCATTTATATGTACCTCCAATAGTTATACCATAAATATACGTTAGTAAATAAATGGTGTAAATATTAAATCATCAGAAAACAAAATGTTGAGCGAATATGCGTGGAAGAATGAGTCAGTTGCGCAAAAATTGCATGTCTAGGATGACAAGTGTATGAAGATAGGTTATAATGAAAAACAATAGAGTTGCGCAACAAATAAAAGTTGTTCAGTGATTAATCACATTTAGATGAAAGAGGCGGCAGAATGAGTAACAATATCACGATATCAGATGTAGCAGAGGCACTTGGCGTTTCAAAGACAACAGTAAGCAGGGCTATATCGGGTAAAGGCCGTATAGGAGAGGCTACGCGTAAGAGAGTACTTGAATATATAGATAAATATGATTATAAACCTAATGTAATAGCCAGAGGGCTTGCACAGTCAAAGACATTTAATATATGTGTGGTGATGCCGGGGGATTATGCACTTGTCGATCTGCCTTTTTTCCAGGAAGCTATAATGGGGATTCAGGAGATAGCAGGTATGATGGAATACGACCTTTTGCTTTGTATAGGCTCAGGCAATGATATGGCGGGGCTTAGACGTATCATACAGAATCATAAGATACCGTTTGTCACAGCTGGCTCATGCAAATATAAGGATGTAAAGCAGATTGACCATGACCATAGAAGTGCCTGCAGGGAGCTGACATCAATTATGCTCATGCGTGGCATGAAAAATATGGCGCTTCTCGGTGGAAGAGAGGATATTGTTGTAAATCAGACCAGATACGCAGGCGTAGTGGATGCCCATGAGCAGTTTGGAAAGAAAATAAATGACAATCTTGTATTTTTAAACCTTGAAGGAAAAGCATATGTCGAAAAGGCTGTAGATGATGCAATTGACAGAGGCTGCGACTGTCTGCTGTGTATGGATGATGCAGTCTGTGCGCAGGCCATGAGACGGCTCCGCGAAAGGCATATAAAGGTGCCGCAGCAGGTGAAGGTGGCTTCATTTTACAACAGCTCAGTGCTGGAAAATAATGTGCCGTCCATTACATCGCTTTCATTTGATTCAAAGGAGCTTGGAGCAAGAGCCTGCAAGAATCTGCTCAGACAGATAGAGGGTGAAGAGACTGAGAACAGGACACTTCTGCCGTATGAGGTAGTGTTAAAGGAGTCCACACAGTAAATAGTAAAAGCCGGAGCCGACAAATTGTCAGACTCCGGCTTTTGTTTTATATGGTTTTAAAACTGTTAAATCATCGCCAGATAAACCGTTGCGAGTGACACAACAATCTGGATAATTGCAAATCTGAAAACAACCTGTGCATTTGACCAGCCGAGCTTCTTTCTGACGTGGTCATGGATAGGAGTTGTGGTATTCTTTAAAATATGTATCTTCAAAAATCTAAGAAGAGAAACCTTTACGAGTCCAAGTCCACCATCGATGATTAGCACGAGACCTGCCAGTATGTAGATGAATGGGCTTTGTGATTTAAGAGCACAAATAGCTATGAATATACCCATGGCTCTTGAGCCCGCATCACCCATCAAAAGCTTGCTTGGTGTGGCATTGTACCACAGATATCCGAGCAGACATACCGCAAATAATAAAATACAATAGTTGAAGCTGTCAGCTATTTTAAGCACTGAATCAAGCACGAAGAAGGTCATTATGGTAATGATGGTAAGTGTTCCGGAAAGACCATCAACACCGTCTGAACAGTTTGTGACATTGATTGATACCCAGACTAAGATGACTGTGAGTATTCCAAACACAACAGGTGGAATATTTACAGAGCCGCCAAATATGGCAAAGGTGATTGTGCTTGAGTTGAAATGCAGATACACAACTGCCACAACAATGGCAACCGCAAAATCGAGTGCGCCCTTTAAATACTCGCCCCATGGCTTTTCTGCCGCATCGTCAAAGTAGCCTGTGAGCATCTCAATAACTATAAGCACAAGATAAATGGCAATCTCCGCATTGATTTGTGAGAAAAGCAGTGCCGATATCACAAACGTGAATATAAAGATAATACCGGCTCCTCTCGGCTTCCCGGCTGAAAGCTTTCCGTCCACAGCAAACTGTCTGCCGAGGTCCTTTGGTAAAAATTTATTTAATTTTGCAATAGCAATACATGTGAGTGCGAATGCAAAAATCACTCCGATGAAAGCTATTATCGACATATCTGCCGAAGTCAAATAAGAAATCATATAGTCCTCCTTTGATATTGTATTACAACCTCATTCATTATATTAGTCTGACAAAAAAAAGTAAAGTTTTACTTGCAATTTTAAATAATTGTGTTATTATACTTATATGCTTTAAAGCGTTGAAGCATTAAAACTTTAAATTGTAACATCAAGCTACAGTAATATTTATATTTGTTACAATAATATTTATACTTGGAGGAAACAAAAATGGCTCAGAAAGGTGATTTAATGACAGCACGCCCTGATATCCGCGTGCTTGACGCTACCATTAGGGATGGAGGACTGGTAAACAACTTTATGTTTACAGATGATTTTATCAATGCTCTTTATCGTGCAAACGTAAAGGCAGGCATCGACTATATGGAGTTTGGTTATAAAGCATCTAAGGAGCTTTTTGATGTAAATAAATTCGGCAAATGGAAGTTCTGTGATGAGGCAGCTATCCGTGAGATAGTCGGAGACAACAACTCTGATATGAAGATTTCTGTCATGGCGGATGTCGGCAGATGTGACTACAAGAAGGATATTCTCCCTCGCGAGGACAGTGTGATTGACATGGTGCGTGTGGCTACATATGTACATCAGATGCCTGCAGCAATCGAGATGATTGAGGATGCCAAGTCCAAGGGCTACGAGGTAACCTGCAACATCATGGCTATCTCAAATACACAGGAATCAGACCTTGATCAGGCACTTGACATGGTTGCCAAGAGCTCTGCAGACGGCATATACATCGTAGACAGCTACGGAGCTCTCTACCCTGAGCAGATTCGCCGCACTGCCGATAAATACACAGAAATTGCTGAGGCAAACGGAAAGTTCGTAGGAATGCATGCGCACAATAATCAGCAGCTTGCATTTGCAAACACCATAGAGGCAGCAGCCCGGGGAGTCAGCCTGTTGGATGCAACAATGATGGGCATGGGACGAGGCGCAGGAAACTGTGCGATGGAGCTTTTACTCAGCTTCCTCAAAAATCCAAAATACAACGTATTCCCTGTACTCAAATTCATTGAAGAGCATATGCTTCCGCTCAAGGAGAGCGGTGCTGTATGGGGCTACGATATTCCATACCTGCTCACAGGACGCTTAAATCAGCATCCATCAGCAGCCATTGACTACATCAAGTCAGGTGAGACACATTACGCAGATTTCTACACAGATTTGCTTGATAAATAAAAATAGATAGATGTATATAAATCAATCCGCTATGCCAGATTTTGGTGTAGCGGATTGTTTTTATGCGCGTGAAAACCAAAGAGTAATGCGAAACTCGGTATTATTATGTGAAACAATAGCCCGACCATTCATCTGCTTCATCATAAGGGTAATATTTCTGATACCCATGCCGGTGGTATTAAACAGAGAGCTTTTATCTGAGATATGGTTTGTTATCTCGATACCTGCATCTTTATTCCGGTAGATACAGCTTATGCAGACAGGAGCTTTTTTATCTGCATATTTGCATATATTGTTTGTTATATTGTTAAAAATCCGTCCGAGAAAGTTTGAGTTCACAGTGATTTTGAAATCCTTCCATATGAGCTTTTCTATATCAAGTGAAAAGCTGTTTTCACGTAGGACAAAAGCCATCTCAGAGAGATAGTCACCTATAGCACTTTCCATATTGCA
>OKVA01000644.1_pt1 | contig 11006 bp, 5 predicted proteins | sample 1606741 | NCBI WGS metagenome assembly OKVA01 (sample SAMEA3882528, study PRJEB24775) | human gut metagenome | biome: human-associated habitat; feature: intestine environment; material: feces | place: Netherlands | collected 2009/2010 | reverse complement strand
AGATGAAGGATGATGTGACGAAAGTGCAGATTTCCAAAACGGATATTTCTGGGAAGGAACTTCCGGGAGCGAAGCTGACCATTCTTGACAAAGACGGAAAGGTCGTAGAAAGCTGGACTTCTGAAGAGAAAGCACACTATATCGAGATGCTTCCAATCGGAGCGTATACGCTTCGTGAAGAAACAGCACCGGACGGTTATCTGGTGGCAGAGGATGTGAAGTTCACTGTAAAAGATACCGGAGAAATTCAGAAAGTGGCTATGAAAGATGATACTGCCAAGGGAAAAGTGATTCTCAATAAGACAGATAAATCATCAGGAGAACCGCTGAAAGGGGTAGAATTTGAACTTCGTGACAGCAAAGGAAAAGTTCTGGAAACCTTAAAGACAGATGCTGCCGGTCATGCAGAAAGTAAGCTGTATGAGATTGCCACATTTAAGAACGGCAAATATGATACCGCTATCAAGTATTATCTGGTGGAAACAAAAACACTGGATGGATACACACTGGATCAGACCAAGCATGAAGTGACATTTGCCTACGCAGACGACAGTACGCCGGTTGTAGAAGTTACTTTCAATCTGACAAATGAGAAACCGGAAGTTCCAGAAACACCGAACACACCGGATACACCACAGTCCCATGAAGAGACAAAGGTATCAAATGCACCGAAAACAGGTGACAGCACGAATATCTGGCTGCCGATCCTGCTTCTGGTAATCTCCACAGGAGGTATGGCAGGACTTTATATCTGCAGAAAAAGGAAAAACAAATAAGGAAACCAACGGTTATGATTGGGAGCTTCTATGTGAGGCTCCCTTTTTCATACAAAAAAATCACAGAAAGGAACAGAAAACTATGATGAAAGCAATGGAAAAAAGACAGGAAGCACGAAAAAACCAGGAGAAAACTTTAAAGAGAATGATGGCTTATCAGAAGAAAGCCGAGCAGATGGTCAGCAGAAAAAGAATGAACCATCACATGATCAGAAAGGGGTAAAAGCGTATGATGAACAGAAAAGAATTTTATGAATATGTCAAAGACAATGTAAAGGAGTATCTGCCAGAGTCTTACAAGGACGCAGAAATTAAACTTCAGGAAGTAGAAAAAAACAATGGTTTGAAGCTGACAGGTATTACGATTCCGAATGGAGATCAGAGAATCGTACCGACAGTCTATCTGGATTCCCTCTACCAGGAATATATCAATGGGAAAGATGTAGATTCTTGTGTTGGGGATGTAGCTGATATGCGTATTGAGGCACAGGGCAAGGCAGAATTTTTTGATATGGGAGTTCCAGATATTCTGGATTATGAAAAGATGAAAGACAAATTACAGATGAGAATTTGTGATAAGGAATGGAATACCGATCTTCTTGCAGATAAAGTAGTCACAGAACACGGAGATTTTGCAGCTTATTATGCAGTAAATCTGGAGGAAAATGGAGAGGGAATCAGCAGTATTCCAGTAACTGTTTCTCTGATGAACGAATGGGGAGTATCTGTCGAACAGATTCAGGCAGATGCGATGATGGCAGATAAGAACAGAGGTGTGCAACTGGTGGATATGACACAGATTATCGAATCTATGATTTTTGGAGGAACACCGAAGAACCTTTTGAATGAAAAGCTGGATATGGAAACCGTGGAGAATCCAATGTTCTGCCTTACCAATGAATCTAAGATGAATGGAGCTTCCCTGTTACTGCAGGAAGATATTCGAAAACAGATTGGGAAATGCCTGGGAAGCGATTTCTTTGTCATTCCATCTTCCGTTCATGAAGTGCTGATTCTTCCTGATAACGGTATTTTTCAGGTTCCAGAATTAAATGCGATGGTACAGGAAGTCAATGAGACACAGGTGGAAAGACAGGAACAGCTTTCTGATAAGGTTCAGTTCTGTGATAAAAAGACCGCAGTAATGGAAAATGCTGAGCGCAGGGAAGCACGTCTGGAGAAAGAAAAAGCAGCAGAAAAAGCAACTGGGAGGACAGAAGCAAAAGGTGGAATCCATGGAAAACTGGAGAAAGCCAAGGCGGAGATCAAAGCAAAAGGGACAGATACAATCCCAAAGAATAGGGCGAAAGACCTTGCCTCAGTATTATAACGAGAAATAACGATGATTTTGAGGGGACTGTGTGAGCAGTCCCTAATTTTATGAAGATGGAGGAGAAAAGAATATGGACTGGTGTTTATATGGTGATGATAAAAGAAAGGAAATGGATAGAGATTTAAAACCGGAATATCTTTTGGATGACTTGCGGAGATATCAGGATGTATTTGGTGAAGAATTTGGTGTAAAAGAGCTTCTTATGCTGGAGGATATCCGGGTAAAGGCTATGATTGCCGGAGCACTTGCAGATATGCCGGAATTTCTTATTGATCAGATTGGAAAAGCAAATAACAGCAGTAATTTTCCTTCTATGACAAGGGCAATGGAACGGATTGCCGATGTTGTAGAAGAAAAGTGGGAAGAAGAAAGGGAGTAACAGATGGCAAATAAATTATATGCAATGGAACAGCTGACGGAAGAGGTGGCAAAAGATGTAGCTGCCAGTCCGCAGGAATGGATGCGGTTCCTAAACACTGCATCCAGACTGTACAAATACACTTTTCCAGAACAGCTTTTAATTTATGCACAGCGACCGGAAGCAACTGCCGTAGCATCCATGGAAATCTGGAATCAGAAGATGTACCGCTGGATCAAAAAGGGATCTAAGGGGATTGCCTTGATTGACAATACTTCCGGACCGAAAACGAAACTTCGGTATGTATTTGATGTGCAGGACACTTATAAAGTGCGGAATCTTGGAAAGGATCCTCAGTTATGGAATCTTCCGGTGGAAGGAGAACAGCTGGTGGCAGATTATCTGCAGGAGCAGTTATCACTGGAAGATACAGAAGGAGGACTTGCTGAAAGTCTGCATCAGGCAGCGAAGGAGAGTATGCAGGAATGGCTTCCAGATGCATTGGAAGAACTGAGACTGGATGTAACAGGGACATTTTTGGAAGAACTGGACGAACAGAATCAGGAAGTAGAATTCCGGGAACTGATGACCAATAGTGTCTGGTATGTATTACTAAACCGATGTGGGCTGGATGCACAGGAATATCTGGATGCAGAGGATTTTCGGCATATTACGGACTTCAATCAGCTGAAAGTATTAGGACATCTGGGAAGTGCAGTCAACGAGATCAGCAGACCAGTCCTGATGCAGATTGGACGATATGTTCTGAATGATCTGGAAAATGACCTGAAAACGGTTGCAAAAGAAAAAGAAGTAGCTTATAATGAATTCAACACGTTAATTCGTGAAAGCAATACAGATAACACAGAAGATAGAGAAGAAAAAAAGGAGGAAACAGACTATGAGAGAGATCAGTTACAGCCAGAACGGAGAGTATCAGATTCCAGATATCAGCCTGGAAGAGACGAGAGGAACCATCGGGAAGTACGGAATGATGAGGAAAGAGTATCTGAGAAACCACAAGGTAGCCAGGTTCAACATTCTGACACTGCAGAACCGTCTGGACAGTCATCTGATGGAGATCGACAGTCAGGCAAGACAGAGAGTAGACAACCTGATGAACGAACTTCTGGAGAAAGATCCGGCACCGGACAAGATGGCAGACACAATGGCGTGGACCAGACACATGAACCAGATCAAAGCACAGGCAGAGGAACTGGTAATTCAGGAGATTATTTACAGTTAAGCCTGTTCCCAACAGAAGAGGAACAGTTAGGAGAAATAAGGAAAGCGGCAGCTGCATTAGAACAGCCAGCCGCTTTTCTTATTTCCGATGAAGTGGTAAATGATATTCTCCGCACGGGAAGCGGACAGAAAAATACACTGTTTCATATTACGGCAAGACTGATTGAAGGTCTGGATAATGAAGAAATGCAGAACTTCCTGAAGGAGGAATATGAAACAGGTGGAAAAGGATTTACCATAGATGGTCAGAAAATCAGTATCTGGTATGACAATGATGGTATCCGTATCCGGCGAGGGGACTCTGCCAGAAGAAACTTTGACCGCATGGTTACGTGGGAAGAAGCGGCGGACAGAATCCGGGATATGTATGAGGATAGAAGTTACGTGGATAATCTGATTTCCAATAACGCCATTGAACAGGAGCAGGAAGAAATGACCAATCTTCTTGCACTTCATTTTCGGGATACTTGCAGAAACTGGGAAAAGAAACAATCATATTCAGACTGGCAGGATGTAGTGAGTGGAGCATGGACAGATCAAGAGGAAGCAGATGCGATTGTCTATCGTTTTGAATGGCTGCAGAAATATATGGATGAGAATCCGGGAGATTATCACCGCTGGGAGATTCAGCATAATCCGGAATATTTCCAGCGTTTTCAGGATCTCCAGAGGGAGCGTTCCTGGGTAGACCAGAAATTTACGGTCGAACGTCCGGCACTATCCTTTATCACACAGGATGAAATTGACGCAGTGTTAAGAAGAGGCGGCATTACTGCCGGAGGACGTAACCGGATTTATGAATATTTCATGGAGCACCATGATATGAAAGATGCAGCTGAATTCCTGAAAAATGAATATGGAACAGGTGGTTCTTCACCCGGAATACCAGGAGCAGATGCTTCCGACGCATCCCATGATGCAAAAGGATTAAAACTTGCAAAAGGGAAAATTGGCAGTCCAGAGGTAGAAGTTTTATTAAAGTGGAACAAGGTTGCAGAACGTGTTCGCCAGTTAATCCGCACAGATGATTATTTGTCACCGGAAGAAATGGAAAAGTACGAAGAACGACAGGAAGCACGAAGACTGGCAGATTTGGAAGAAGCACAGCAGATGTTAGGAGAACAGCTGGAGCAGGATACTTTGACCGCTGAAGATATAACTGATTTGCAATTAGTTGATTCAGAATATATGTCCGGTACCAGAACAAAAATCCATGATTTTGATTGCAAAGTTAAGGGAGAAGCGAATCGACTTCAATACACATTAGAATATCATGATGATGGAGAAGGTTTCACGATTCATACGGAAAAAGATGATATTTGGAATCGAATGTCAACACAAGAATTGGAACGTCTGGATGTAAAACTCGGACAAGAAGTACTTTATTATCATTATCACAACAAAACTGTAAATGCGGATACTTTAGATGAATTACGGGAAATCAGGGAAGAAATTATGGAGGAAGAGTCCTCGTATTTTACTGCTATTTCTCAACGTGTGTGGACAGATTATGATAAAAAAGAAAAAGAATTATCTGGAGAAGTTGAGGTATCGGAAGAAAAAGAATCTTTGGAAGAGATTAACGGAATATCAGAAACGATTCCAGCAACGAACTTCCGCATCACAGATGATGAGCTTGGACAGGGTACAGCAAAAGAAAAGTTCCGTGCCAATATCATGGCTATCCAGTTGTTAAAGAAATGTGAGGATGAGAATCGCAATGCAACACCGGAAGAACAGGAAATCTTATCCAGGTACGTTGGCTGGGGAGGTCTTGCAGATGCATTTGATGAGACAAAATCTGCATGGGAGACAGAATATCTGGAATTAAAGACCGTCCTTACACCGGAAGAATATGCTGCAGCCAGAGCTTCCACATTAAATGCTCATTATACACAGCCGATTGTGATTGAAAGTATGTATCAGGTGTTGGAGAATCTGGGATTTACAAAAGGAAATATCCTGGAGCCATCTATGGGAGTCGGGAACTTCTTTGGAATGCTTCCAGAGAATCTAAATCAGTCCAAACTCTATGGTGTGGAACTGGACAGTATCAGCGGTAGAATTGCAAAGCTACTCTATCCAGATGCCAATATTCAGATCAAAGGTTTTGAGAAGACAGATTATCCTAATGATTTTTTTGATGTGGCGATTGGAAATGTGCCATTTGGTGCATACAAGGTCAATGACCGTCAGTATGATCGCTACAATTTCATGATCCATGATTACTTTCTCGCCAAGACGATAGATCAGTTACGTCCAGGTGGCGTGGCGGCACTGATCACAACAAAGGGAACTATGGATAAGGCGTCACCGGAAGTCCGGAAATATCTGGCAGAGCGGGCAGATCTGTTGGGAGCAATCCGACTGCCGAACACAGCTTTTAAGGCAAATGCGGGAACAGAAGTCAGTGCTGATATCTTGTTTTTCCAAAAGAGGGAAAGCCTTACGAAAGAAATGCCGGAATGGATAAATCTGGATAGTGATGTCAATGGAATTACGGTCAATCAGTATTTTGTTCAGCATCCGGAAATGATTCTGGGTGTGATGAAAGAAGTGTCCGGTCCGTATGGTATGGAAACAACCTGTGCTCCAATGGAAGGAGCTGATTTGGAATTACAGTTACAAGAAGCTGTGAAACAAATTAAGGGAAGCATGGTACCGGCAGTAGATGTGGAAACAGAACTGGATGAGATGCCAGAGAGTATTCCGGCAGATCCAAATGTCCGAAATTACAGCTATACGGTGGTAGATGATCAGGTATATTACCGTGTTAATTCTTTGATGAATCAGGTGAAAATGCCTGCAGCCACTGCAGAACGTGTAAAAGGCATGGTTGCAATCCGTGATACCGTTCGTGAGCTGATCGCCATGCAGATGGAAGAATTTGTCACAGACGAAGAAATCCAGAAACAGCAGGAAAAACTGAATCAGGTGTATGATACCTACACAGCAAAGTATGGAGTTATTGGAAGTAATGCTAACAAACGTGCATTTTCTGATGACTCTTCTTATTGTCTGCTGTGTTCCCTGGAAGACTTGAATGAAGATGGAACATTGAAGCGGAAAGCGGACATGTTCACCAAACGAACCATTAAAAAGGCAGTCGCTGTAACAAGTGTGGAGACAGCCACAGAAGCACTTGCTCTGTCTTTAAATGAAAGGGCTAAAGTAGATCTCCCATATATGGCACAGCTGACCGGAAAGACCGAAGAGAAAATTACAGAAGAGCTGGTTGGAGTTATCTTCAAAAATCCACTGACAGACCAGTGGGAAAGCGGAGATGAGTATTTATCTGGAAATGTCAGGGATAAATTAAACACTGCGAGAACCTTTGCAGAGAATCATCCGGAATTCACATCGAATGTGCGTGCACTAGAGGCAGTTCAGCCGAGAGATCTGGAAGCATCGGAGATTGAAGTGCGTATTGGAGCTACCTGGATTGAACCTTCGGATTATCAGGATTTTATGGTGGAACTGCTTCATACACCGAGGTATCTTGCACAGAAGGAAATACAGGTAAAATTCTCTGAGGTAAATGGTGAGTGGAGGATTACAGGAAAGAATGCCGACAGTCCGAGAAATGCGTTTGCCTATGCAACGTATGGAACTGAGAGAGCAAATGCCTATAAGATTCTGGAAGATACCCTGAACCTGAAAGATGTACGCATCTATGATAAGAGCGTCAATGAAAATGGTGATGAGATCCGTGTCCTCAATAAGAAAGAAACCATGCTGGCATCACAGAAGCAGGATGCCATGAAAGCAGCATTTAAAGACTGGATTTTTAAAGACCAGCAGAGGCGTGAACGACTGGTAAAGGTGTACAATGAACGATTTAACAGCATCCGTCCCCGTGAATACGATGGCAGTCATTTGACTTTCCCAGGAATGAACCCAGAAATAGAGCTTCGTTCGCATCAGAAAAATGCAGTTGCACACCAGCTTTACGGAGAGAATGTACTTCTTGCTCATGTAGTAGGAGCTGGGAAGACTTACGAAATGGTAGCAGCTGCAATGGAAAGTAAAAGACTGGGATTATCACAGAAGAATCTCTTTGTCGTGCCGAACCATTTGACGGAGCAGTGGGGTGCAGAATTCCTACAGTTATATCCGGGAGCCAATATCCTGGTAGCAACCAAGAAAGATTTTGAACCGGCAAACCGGAAAAAGTTCTGTGCCAGAATCGCTATGGGAAATTATGATGCCATTATCATCGGTCATTCCCAGTTTGAGCGTATTCCAATCTCTGATGAGAGGCAGGAAGCCATGCTGCGGAAGCAGATTGATGATCTGGAAATGGCAATCCAGAGTGCAAGGTATGAACAGGATGGCGGACGTTATACCGTCAAACAGATTGAAAAGACCAGAAAGACACTGCAGACAAGGCTGGAAAAACTGAATCAGAAAGAGAAAAAAGATCAGGTAGTTACGTTTGAAGAACTGGGAGTGGATCACTTGTATGTAGATGAAGCACACAGCTATAAAAATGCGTTTCTTTATACAAAAATGAGAAATGTAGCCGGGATTGCACAGAACGAAGCACAGAAGTCGGCAGATATGTTCAATAAATGTCAGTATCTGGACGAGATTACCGGAGGAAAAGGCATTACCTTTGCTACGGGCACACCGATCAGCAACAGCATGACGGAATTATATGTTATGCAGCGGTATCTGCAGAACAGCAAATTACAAAATATGGGACTTGGATTGTTTGATTCCTGGGCTTCCACTTTTGGAGAAGTTGTCACGAGTATCGAACTTGCACCGGAAGGAACAGGTTATCGTGCAAAGTCCAGATTCGCACGGTTTTATAATATTCCGGAACTGATGAATATGTTCAAGGAGATTGCAGATATCAAGACTTCCGATCAGTTAAAGCTTCCTGTGCCGGAAGCGGAATATGAAACAGTGGTGCTGAAACCAACGGAACAGCAGAAAGAAATCGTAGAAAGTCTGGGAGAACGTGCAGAAGTTGTCAGAAACGGCGGGGTAGATGCCTCGGTTGATAATATGCTGAAAATCACCAATGATGGAAGAAAGTTAGCATTGGATCAGCGTTTGGTGAACGAATTATTGCCAGATAATCCGGAAAGCAAAATAGCAGTCTGTGCAGAGAAAAGCTATGAAATCTGGAAAGATACAGCAGCACAGAAATCAGCACAGTTGATTTTCTGTGATTTGAGCACACCGAAAGGCGATGGCAGTTTCAATGTTTATGATGATTTGAAGCAGAAACTGATAGAGAAAGGTGTACCGGAAAAAGAGATTGCGTTTATTCATGATGCAAATACAGAAGCAAAAAAGACGGAGCTGTTTGGGAAAGTGAAATCCGGACAGGTTCGTTTTTTGATTGGTTCAACAGCAAAGATGGGTGCAGGAACCAATGTGCAGGATCGTCTGATTGCCCTGCATCATCTGGATATTGGCTGGAAACCGTCTGACTTGGAACAGAGGGAAGGACGTATTATCCGTCAGGGAAACCATAATAAAAAGGTTCATATCTTCCGGTATGTAACAGAATCCACATTCGACAGTTATATGTGGCAGTTGATCGAGAACAAGCAGAAATTCATTTCCCAGATTATGACGAGCAAAGCACCGGTCAGAAGCTGCGAAGATGTGGACGAAGCGGCACTGTCCTATGCAGAGGTCAAAGCACTGGCAACCGGAAATCCAGCAGTAAAAGAGAAGATGGCATTGGATGTTGATGTGGCAAAATTAAAACTTTTAAAAGCCAACCACATGAATAACCAGTACCGCCTAGAAGATGATATTGCAAGGAATTTTCCACAACAGATTGCAAAACTGACAGAAATCATTGACAGCTACAAGGCAGACATCGCTCATTACTCAGAGCATAAAATCACAGATCCAGAGCAGTTTACTATGGAGATTGGCGGCAAAGAGTTCACAGAAAAGAAAGAGGCAGGAGCGGCTCTTCTGGCGGTCTGCAAAGACATTAAGTCTGTAGATGCAGCTATGGACATTGGAAGCTATCAGGGATTCAACATGAGAATCCAATTCGACAGCTGGAGCAAAGAGTTTATCCTGTCTGTAAAGCATGAATCGGTAGCTAAAGTTCGGTTGGGAGCCGATGCTCTAGGAAATATCACTCGTATCAATAATCTTTTGGAAAGCTATCCGGAGAAACTGGCAGAAGCGGAGCAACGATTGGAAACGGTACAGGAGCAGCTTACAAATGCCAAAGAGGAAGTTGGAAAGCCATTCACAAAAGAAGAGGAACTGAACCAGAAACTGGAGCGACTGTCAGAACTAAATGCCCTTCTTAATATGGATGAACGGGAAGACACAGAAGCAGAGCAGTCAGAATCGAAAGAGAAAGAAGAACGACCGGCACGTGGTTCTATCCATGAGAAATTGCAGATTTATAAAGAAAAAAGCCAGGAAAACACCCCTGATATTAAAATCAGGGAAGTATTTCCTGGCTTTGAGTCTGGCTCTTACGCAATCTACGGTTGCCGGCCGGCTTCTCACTCAGTTTTTATGTGGTTTTCTTATCTCTTATGTGTTCTGTAATAAAAGATCTGCCTTCTGTATTGCTGTTCATTGCAATGTGCCAGCTGTATCTCCACCTCTTTTCTGCATCTGGGACATTTGATCCGGAGGATTCCGGAACAGTCACCTGTCAGATCGAACAATCTGCCGTTGGAGCAACTCGGGCAATGTACTCGTATTGCTTTTCTGTCGGGTGTTCTTTCTTCGATGTCCACCACTTCTCACGCTCCTCTTTTACGAATATATGTTCGCTTCTTATATTTTCCATTATACAAACTTCTACGTTGGGAATATTTATTACAATCGTGTTAAATTGTAACCCTATATAAAATGTTAATTATCGGACAAAATGCAAGAAATTTTGGGAAATAAGCTAACTTTCAAGTTATTAAACCTATCACTATGTTAAAAATACCTTTCTAAACGACAACTGCTAAATCATATCTCACCCATCGTCCTAATACATTATCGCCATCATAAACATTAAAGCTAATGATATAATATGATTCTTACGAACGTCGCACACGGAAAGATGTCTTTAAATGCATTTCTTCCTACCGATAGAGATTTATTCCTAAAAAAATTTCGCTTATTTGTCAAATTAGAGTTATCTTGCGCCACATTTTAATTTAAGTCGAAAATTTCAAAAACAAAATTCCACACGAACTATGAAAAAAATAGGATTCTTGCTATTAGCCGTATTCTTGACAGGAGTGACTGTTACACAAGCACAAAAGAAACAATACGCTATATATGCGGTAGCATTCTACAATCT
>OKVA01000637.1_pt1 | contig 11085 bp, 10 predicted proteins | sample 1606741 | NCBI WGS metagenome assembly OKVA01 (sample SAMEA3882528, study PRJEB24775) | human gut metagenome | biome: human-associated habitat; feature: intestine environment; material: feces | place: Netherlands | collected 2009/2010 | reverse complement strand
CATACTGACATGCACCGGGTTGAGATGTCCGTCCACTGTGACATACACACTGCCACTGTTCGTATTCTCTTTTTCCATTCATCAAAAAATTAAATGTTCATTCCTTGTCCTTTTCTCTTTGCCGGAATCCGCACCCTCATTTCCACGTTCGGGAACCGTACATTATCCGGTCGTGCCACCAGTGACGAGACTATCCGTTCCTGTTCTCCGGTCAGCGGCATAGGCTGCCGTTGCAATTTTCTCAGCCTGTTAAAGTTCCTCAGCGTAGGTGCCATGTCGCAACATGCCACACAAATCCCATATCTCACCATATCCGAAGAAACCGTCTGCCCGTCACCTATTTTTGCCCGGCATGCGGCATTCAGCGGAGCCACCTCATAAAACCTCAAACTCTCAGGTTTCCGCTTGCCGTCAAAAAAACGTTCGGCCAGCCCACTCAGAAACTCATCCAGCATCCTGTCCCCACCGTCTGTCTTGTCAAACAGCAATACCTTCCGCCCGTGTTCCACCGACATGTAGGTGGGAAAAGCAGCCAGCCCGCTGCGTATCACATCCCCGTTCATTCCGAAACGATGTCGCAGCCGCCTGTAATCCTCATTTTCCAGCAAAGCCGTATGTTCCGCTGATAATGACAGATGTACAATCCCCCGTTCCTCACAGAATGCCGCATCCCGGAGTCTCACCACCCCCGACGGATATATATTCTCCCGTTCCAGTACAGGACAGAGCCGTTCCAGATAATCCGCATTGTCCGTACCGAATATGGGAGGAATCAGACTTTTGTCTTTAAAGTCGAAACGGAACATTCAGTGGTCGGGAATAAATTCCCGACCGGTCGTATAAGACCGCACGTTGTTACTGATATAACGGGAAAATCCCTCTTCCCCCTGTCCGCGCATACTCAGATACACGGGTCTGTAAAAGGCGTCCAATGTCATATACAGACTGCCGCTTTCCACCGCTTGCTTTTTCTTTTCTTCCATAGATTCTATAGGATTAATTGTTTCTTCTCCTTCTTCTGTGGGGTAATGGAAGCTGCATGCTTCACCTGCCGTTGGCTGTCAGACATCCGCTGTTCAGGAGCTTGCCTGTAGTGTGTTTCCGGTAACCCGCCGGTCTGTTCCTCTTCCGAATGCGGATACGACACCGGATGTGACATTTCCATCCTTTCTATTCGGCTTATCCGTGCGCCCAACCTGAACTCTCCATCCGTAATATGGAACTCCGATTGTAACAAATCCGCCGCCATCTCCTTTGCCTCTTTCTGTAAGGCCGCATAGCCGAAGTCGTGTGCCGACAAAGGCGCGTTCATCCGTGCCCTCATGCTGTCTCCCAGCTTCTCCGCCAGTTCCCTGAACTCATACTCATAGCTGAACGGATGCACCTTGTCTGCCGCAACAATCTCGGCGTACCCGTTTTCCGAAATATACAGCAATGACGCTACATCATAGTTCCGGGGCGAGATACCCAAACCGAATTCTTTTGTCAGCCGGTCGAAGTTATGGAAATCGGGCCGCAGGTCGAACTTTGCCCTGCACACCCCACCGTCCAGCACACTTCTATCCGCAAACTTGTCGGAGGTGAAGTTCACCACCGACCTGCGCAATTGTGCGTCTGTGCTTCGCAAATCCGCTTTGGACAGCTTTTCGATGCAGTTGTCCGCCAGCCCGGCCACCCGTTTGGTAGGCAGGTCAATCTCATATATCCGCAAAGTTTCGGGTACTTTGGTCACGTTGAAGAAGCCGTCGGCCAGATGTTGCAGATAGCTGTTCCGTGCCTTCATACCCTTGGGGGTGTCGGAAAACAGTATCACGCCCTCTTCCGTAACCACCGCATATACCCGGTTTTTCGTCCCGGAAGTTTCCGTTACCGCCGCTTTCCGCCTGTCCGGTTTCCGGGCAATGCGGTTCCAAATATCATTCAGGATTGACATAGCTTGTATTTTTAGACATGATAACCGGCGACAAAGAAAAACATTCAGCCGCCAATCTGCAATACCTCATACATACGAGTCATCCGTTGGCGGCTGTTGGCGTACAACCTTTACGCCAGCCGTGCGTCCAGCATCCGGTTATAACTTTTGCGCAGGGAGTCGATGAACGGAGTGGTGTCCGTACAACGGTCGAACACCTTGCCACGCTTGGTGTACAGCGCATTGATTTTCAGACGGAACACTTCCTCGAAAACGCGGATAACATCCACAATTTTCAAATTCCGGCCTTCAGCCGTACCTATCGCACCGGCTGCCATCAGTGCGGCCACCAGTTCAATCAGGTCGCTGTCCGTACCGTTCCATGTCAGTGTGACGGAACTTTTGCTTCCGCTTCCCCGCACTGCTTCCGCATGGAATCCGGCAGACACAGTACCATGACGAAGCATCTCCTTCAGTATTTCCGCTTCCGCATCCAGCAACGCCAACGTCTTGTCGATAAACACGTCATACAGGATATTGCGGCAATCTTCAGCCATTCCGTTGCAGGCCTGCCGCATAAAGGCCAGCTCTATTTTTGTGTAGTTCAGACAACGTAGCTGTCCCGTCAGGTCCCCTGCCGGTGAAAGCGTAGCAAGGCAGTTCACGAAATCGTCATAGGCAGCCGGCAACTCACCTAGCGCAGGTCCGGCACCGTTTGTATAAGAGGCGAACAGATTAAAAAGAGAGGTTTCCACCAATGTCTTCATCGTATCATGTTTTTAGGTTCCACAATTCAACTCTCCACTCATCCTGCCGGAATAAAGACAAGTGCCATGCCTGAAACAGTACACAGATAAAACATTGGAAATAAACCATATAGAAAGCAGTAAAAATGATGTGTACATAAAAGCATTGTGGATTGGACATGATGTGTCCGAATTTCGGACATATTCTAATCCAGACGATACTTCCTCAGTTTCAGATAAAGCGTGCTCCGGCTGATGCCCAGCAGCCGTGCGGCAGCCTTCCTGTCATTGCCCGTTGCCTCCAATGCTTTCAGAATGGTTGCCCGTTCCATCCGCTCGTCATTAAGTGAATACTCTCCCGGTTGCCTGCCTTTATCGGGAATGTCTATCTCCCCGGTGGTTATCCAGTCATCTTTAGCCAATAAGGTGGCCCGTCTGACAACCATCCTCAGTTCCCGTATGTTTCCCGGCCACGAATAAGATTTCAACCGTTTCTGTACTTCGCGGTCAAAGCCTTTCACTTTCCTTGAGAACTCTTGATTGGCGGCATCCAGCATGAATTCCGCCAACGGGATAATATCCTCAATGCACTCTGCCAGCAATGGTACATGCAACGGAAATTCATTCAGACGATGGAACAGGTCTTCCCGGAAACGTCCTTCGGCTATCGCCTTCTCCAGGTCCTCATTGGTAGCAGCTACCAGACGGATGTCCGTCTGAATCTCCTCTTTACCGCCTACGGGACGGTAGCGTTTTTCCTGCAAGGCACGCAACAGTGCCCTTTGTACTTCGGCATTCAGATTACCCACCTCGTCCAGAAACAGTGTCCCATGGTTGGCGGCGGCAAACATGCCCGTCTTGTTTTCCGTCGCTCCGGTAAAGGCACCCTTCACATGACCGAACAGTTCCGATGCCGCCAGTTCCTTCGGAAGTACCCCGCAATCCACTGCGATGAAAGAAGCATCCGACCGACCGCTCAACACATGTATCTGCCGGGCCACATACTCCTTGCCTGTCCCTGATGCGCCACGTATCAGCACGGCTAACGTATCCACCGGAGCCACCAGCCGGATATGCTCCTGCAATCTCAATGCCAAAGGGCTTTTGCTTGTATAGAATCTTTGTTTTGTATTGCCGTCCCTTCTCTTACGTTCCAATGCTTTCCGGATAATACCGAGTACCTTTTCTGTCTGCACAGGTTTGGGCAGATAGTCCACGGCACCTTTTTTAACCGCTTCCACGGCACCGGGTATATCCCCGTAGCCTGTCATGATGAGGAAAGGAATACGATAGCCATGTGTATTCATCCATTCCAGCAGTTCCATGCCATTGCCGTTGTCGAGACGAAAATCCGATAATACCAGATCCACATCATGGTTGTCCAAAAACTCCTTTGCATTGTCCACGGATAATACATAACGAGCATTGATACCATTTTTCACCAGCCAGTTTGTGGTAGCACGTGCATACACACGGTCATCCTCTACTATCAATACAGTTTCCATATACTCTTTTCTTTATTCTTTTTGCTTTCTCTACAGCATGTTCCACAGCTTTAATCAGTTCCTCTATTCTTTCGTCCGATAAGCCACCCCATTTTTCGGAAGGCATGGAAGCCATTTCCCTCAGTTCACTTTGGGGAATGTTTATACGGATCATTTCCCAAAGCGGCGCGGCTTTGTGTATGATACTTCCCAACTTCTTATAATCTCCCGTGGAAAAAGCGTCCCTTATTCCGGCAAGTTCACCCATGGTATCCTTTATGAACAGGTCCAGCATCTCTTCCACGTTTTCCTCTCCTTCCATGATGGCAGCAAAAGCAGGTCGATCCATCTGTGAAACTGCCGCCAGCAACTCTTCCTCAGAGAAAGGCTTATACAGACAGTCGGCAAAACCTGCGGTAAGATACTCTCCCTTTTTATCGGAACGTGCCGTGATGGCTATGACGGGAATCTCCCATGCCCGGGGAATGTTCGAGGTCCTCAACAGCTCAAGGACCGAGAAGCCATTCGTACCGGGCATCTGTATGTCGGTCAGCAGAAGGTCGTATTTCTGTTTGTTCAGACAATCCATCAACTCCCGGACATCCGAGCAGCAGTCACAGTGAATCTGATTACGGGAAAGCATTTTACTGATGACTCCCAGCTGGATACGGTTGTCATCAATGACCAGCACACGGATATCAACGGGCAATTCACAAACAGGAGAAAACTTCTCTTCCGGACAGACGGGGTGTCCGGCCGGTAGCATAGGCAGGAAAACAGAAAAACGGCTGCCCTCACCGGGTACACTCTCCACTTCCACATGCCCCTGCATCAAGGATACGAGTCGGGCCGTGATTGCCAACCCCAACCCGAAGCCGGGGATATTACGCGCATTGTCGAGCCTTTCGAAAGCTCCGAATATCCGTTTTTTCTCCTCAAGGCCTATTCCCATACCCGTATCCAGGACAGAAATATGAAGATTTCCCGGCCGGTATTCCACCTCAAGAAACACCTTCCCGTGAAATGTGAACTTCAAGGCATTGGACAGCAGGTTGCCGACTATCTGCCGGATATGCGAGCTGTCACAGTTGACCATAACATCCAGACCGGAGAAAGATGCAGTGAACGCAAGTTTTTTCTGCCGGGCGGCAAGACGGTGGCTGTCCGCTATTTCTTCAAACAGAGTTTTCAAGCTGAAGAGTGTGTTTTTGGAGTGCGTCCCACCTTCATCCATCCGGTGATATTCCATCAGCGTGTCTACCAGAGCGAGCATATAATCGGACGAATGCAGGATATTGTCCAGATAACCGACCCTGCAACTACCATCGCTTTCCGAAGACAACTGTTCCGCACAGCCTCTGATAGCTGCCAGCGGAGCACGCAGGTCATGGGCCACTGAGGCCATCAGCTCCTTACGTGAACGGAGCAATTCTCTATTCCGATTGTCGGACTGTTCAAATTCCCTCTCATACCGAAGACGACGGTTCAAATCCCGGTGAATGAGGATATACAATACAATTGCCAGTAAAGAGATAGACAAAGCCAAGCCGGCTACCACATAGTAGGAATTATTCCGTTCAAGGACAAAGGTTCTGTAGCGTGCAGCAAAACGTTCGTTATTCTCCCGTTCAAATTCAGAGACTATGCTGTTCATCCTTTCGTTCAGTTCCATGCCGCCAACGTATAAGCTGTCCATCTGTGCCTGTATTTGCACTAATCTTTCAGCCTGTTCCAAGGACAGAGAGTGGAGCATACATGTTGCCATTCCGATTGAAGGGACAATGAACAAAGAGCAATGCCTACATTCGCCATCTTCCTTCTGTCGCTGACAGGCAAATTTATTCTCTTTTAATGGAAAAATATCCCAAATTCCCTTCTTAGAACTATCTCTCGTACCGGATTTAAACAAGACCATATTCCTCTTTTGCTGCACAGCTTGTCTCCCAGCAGTCAAAATAATGGAAGGGATACTTTCCTGTACAATATCGCCAATACTCTGCAATTCATTGAAAGTATGCATTGTCTTGGAAAGAAGAATTTCTTTATTCCAAAGAAGAAGACACAATGAGTCAATACGGTTTTTTTGTAAGGGAGTATGGACATACTCCTTTAGGAGTTGCAGACTGTCACAAACCCCATATCGTTTATAACTGTAGTTCTTCAAATCGTTGTCATCCCATGTTATGGCAATTTCCGCATGAGTAGAAAGATCCAATAGGCCTATGTAACTTTTTTCTGCTAGACTATGTATCGCTGCCAACTCCTTCTCTTCTTTGCGCAGCATGTGTCTTAGTACCTGTTCCTTGCGGAACTGATAGACAATGAAAGCTAACAGTAAAACTAAAATAGCATAACCGAAGCATATTTTTAACTTTAACCACATAATGATACCGACTGTAAATTTATATAATGTTCACATCAATAAGTGCAATATCTGAAAAGGCAAAATAAAAAACTTATTAGTATATAGTGACACTAATACTAAATCATCTTGTATTGATAAATTGCACTGATAATGTAGTGCTTTTAGCTGATTGACAATCAAATTTTACTATACATTAAAGCTCTTTTTGTTTTTATAATTACACGAACTTTTCAATTTTAACAATATTAAGAAGAGAAATAGAACATATAATTTGTATATAGTGTATCTAAAAGGAAATAAGAACAAATATTCACATTATAAAACGGAATAAAATAAGGTGTTTTTTTTTAAAATCCTAACAGTTTCATCACCGGACTTATAAAATGACCTATTCTGCCGATATAGGAATTTTCCTGTTGTTTCAAGTTTCGGAAGGCAGTCAATTCCTTTATCTTCTGTTCTTTTGTTGAAAAGTCTTTTTCTGTCTGTTCTATCCGGCTGATTTCTTTGTCGAGGGCATCAAGCTTTTCAGAATGATGGGGATAATATCCAAGAAACCATACGATGACAGAAGCTACAAGAATGACACTTCCCCTTTTATGCAGATACTGTTTGGCTTTTTCCCACATATGTATACAGATGGCGCGTGTAGTAGGCATCCGGTAAGGAGGCAGTTTCATTACAAAAGGAACATCCTCGTTCTTGAATAAAAACTTTCTGAACAATCTGGCCATGCATACCGCAGCTGTAATACCTGTAAGGCATAAGACTAAAAGCATGGTTCCCGCATATTCCGCAAAAAAAGTTCTGCATATTAATACATAGAGAGGCAGACGGGCACTGCAACTCATCAGAGGGACAGCCAGCATGGTTATCATGCGGCTACTCCGGCTTTCTATGGTACGGGTAGCCATTACAGCCAATACGTTGCATCCGAATCCCATAATCAGCAGAATGAACGACTTGCCATGCAAGCCCATTTTGTGCATCAATTTGTCCATAATAAATGCTGTCCGTACCATATATCCGAAATCCTCCATCAGTAATATGAAAAAGTACAGAATCAGAATTTGCGGCAGGAACACAATGATACCGCCCACACTGTTTATAATTCCGTTAGTCAGCAAATCCGCCAACGGACCGGGAGCAAAATTCTCCTGTACCAGTTGTTCCATCCAGCTCATCCAGGAGTCGATCCATCCTTTAGGATATTCTCCGATGACAAAAGTGGCTTCGAACATGAGCCATAGGAAGAAAATGAACAGAGAAAAACCAAGCAACTTGCTGGTGGCAATATGGTCAATCAACTTTGTTTTGTCTTTTTTATGCATGGGATTTTCATGATAAGTCTCCCGGAGTGCTCCTGATATAAAGCCATAACGGACATCTGTGAAAGCGGTTTCCGAATCAGTCTGCAACAAATCTTGAATGGTGTTTATAGCCTTTTCCCTCACTGCCATCAGCCGGGAATAATTCCCCCATCTCTTGACCATTCTTTCTATCTCCACATCCTTTTCCAATAGTTTGATGGCAAGGAAACGTTTGGAAAAACGCTCGGCTACGTTCCCGTAGATTTTCAATTCCTTATGCATTCTATCAATTTCCGTTTCCAGCGTATTGCCATAGTTTATGTGTATATGGCGCGTCAGCGGTTCTTTGCCTCATACACTTCTATGATTTTTTTCAGCAAGCTGTCTATGCCGAAACCGGTTTTACCGATAGTGGGTATAATCGGTACACCTATCATCCGTGCCAGAGATACATAGTCGAACCTGTCGCCTTTCTTCTCAAGTTCATCATACATGTTCACGGCAATGACCATGTGGGTATCCATGTCAATCAACTTGCTGGTAAGATATAGATTCCGTTCAAGATTCGATGTGTCAATCACATTGACAACAATGTCTGGCTAGTCCTCTTTCAAGTATTTACGGACATATAGTTCTTCCAGAATATAGGTGGACAAGGAATAAGTTCCCGGAAGATCTATGATTTTAAATGTATATTCGTCCTGGGTGAACACCTCTTCTTTGGCATCTACCGTGACTCCACTGTAATTGCCTACATGCTCATACGCTCCAGATGCAAAATTGAACATAGATGTTTTTCCACAATTCGGATTACCGACCAGTGCGATATTGATAGTTTTCCCTCTGTCTTTAGCAAATCGAATAAAATCTTCGTGTGACAGAGTAGTAAGTGTATTAACCTGTGACTCCGTGTCTGTTATTGTACCATATTCGTGTTGATATTCATTCATGCTTACAACTTCCACCAGCTCTGCATCACTTTTGCTAAGAGAAACATTATAGCCCATCACCTTGTAATAGACAGGATCGCCCAAAGGCGCACTCCGGACAGCCTCCACTTCTTGTCCCTGTACAAATCCCATCTCGATAATGCGCTTTCTGAAAGGCCCTCTACCGAGTACTTTCGTAATGATTCCTTTGTCATCCCTTTTTAAATCAGAAAGTTTCATATCAATATTTTAATGTTTGATTTTTATCTTTTATCGGCAAAGTTAGAGCGGATTATTTGCAATCTTGTTGCATGTTTTTTTGTTGTTTCGATAAAAAACTGTAATTCAATAATTAATGTTATTTCTAAACATATTTGCAACAAGATTGCAAATAAAAAAATGTATTTTTGCAGTGCTAAAACAGATAAAGAATACTGCATGGAAAAGGCGGTATAAAATACCGCCTTTTCCACTTGATAGCTTTACTGATTGTTGAACTTTAAAAATTCATATCCATGTCAATAAAGCAATGTGAAGACAGACTGCTGGACAGGGGACTACGTCCGACCCCGGCAAGAATCCTAACTCTACGTAAATTATCCGAACTGGAATATCCTGTTTCTCTGCTTGAACTTGAGACTATGCTTGACACATTGGACAAGTCTACCATTTCCCGTTCATTGGCTGTACTCCTGAAACGTCATGCCATTCATTCATTTGAAGATGGAAGCGGATCAACCAAATATGAGATTTGCAGAAGTACGGTGGAACATTGTCCTATAGAAGAGCAACATGTACATTTCCATTGTGAAGCTTGCAACAGAACATTCTGTATGAAAGAGCATAAAATCCCAATAATCAGCCTTCCCAATGGCTATGCAATCGAAAACATCAATTATACCATAAAAGGGGTATGTCCTGAATGCCAATGTCAACAACGAAAGGTATTGACAAATTAGGAGAAAGACAATACCACATAGGTGTAAATATTGAGTTTAATATAGAAAGAGACTCCTTATAGTAATTCTTATGGAGTTACTCTTTCTTTATCATCATTGTTGTCAGTGGGCTAAAATTTCGGGCTCTGACTCTGTGATTAAAATGGTATACTCCCATTGTGCAGACGGCAGGCGGTCTTCTGTATAAACAGTCCATCCGTCTGATTGATCCATCACGACTTTCCAAGTACCCATATTAAGCATCGGCTCTATGGTTAATGTCATACCAGGAACCAATAGCATACCTGAGCTCTTTCTACCATAATGCAACACTTCCGGCTCCTCGTGGAACTGTATTCCTACACCATGACCGCAAAAATCACGAACTACAGAAAAGCCATTGCGCTTGGCATGGCACTCTATTACATGACCTACATCACCCAAAAAAGTAAACGCCTGAGCGGCTTGCACTCCCTTTTTCAGACACTCTTCAGTAACACGTACCAGCTTTTCTTTTTCTGAAGAGGTTTTCCCAATAATAAACATCCGTGAAGCGTCTGCATAAAAACCGTTAACTATCGTTGTACAGTCTACGTTTACAATATCACCTTCATGGAGCACCTGATTCTCATTAGGAATGCCGTGGCACACCACTTCATTAACCGAAATACAACAGCTATTCGGAAAACCGTGATACCCCAATGTTGCAGGAATACCCTGGTGATCCATGGTATATTCATACACCAAACGGTCTATTTCTGCGGTACTGATACCTTCCCGAATATTTTCCTCCACACAATCCAATACAGCTGTATTCAACAGTCCACTTTTCCTTATTCCTTCAATTTGTTCCGGCAATTTAATGAGTTTTCGTGAGGGAACCAGTCTGCCTTTTTTTCCCAATACATCACTTTTTTATCAACTTCTGTCAAAGGCATGCCCGGAATGGGATGCCATTGATACTTTGCTTTCTTCATCTTATTTAAATTTTTTAGCCAAAATACGGATTGAATTCAACACAGCTAATAAAGCCACTCCTACATCAGCAAAAACAGCTCCCCATAATGAAGCGTATCCCAAGACCCCTGCCAACAAAATGATAACTTTCATGCTGATAGCCCCAATGATATTCTGCCATACTATACATTGTGTGGCACGTCCTATTTCAATGGCTGTAGCCACCTTCGATGGTTGGTCTGTTTGAATTACCACATCAGCACTTTCAATGGCTGCATCCGACCCTAGACCACCCATGGCAATACCTACATTGCTAAGAGCCAATACAGGTGCATCGTTCATGCCATCGCCTACAAAAGCTACAGTACGAGTAGCATGAAATGACAACTTCTGAATATAGGTAGCTTTGTCTTCAGGTAGCAAGTCACCATGTGCCTGCGGAAT
>OKVA01000632.1_pt1 | contig 11164 bp, 8 predicted proteins | sample 1606741 | NCBI WGS metagenome assembly OKVA01 (sample SAMEA3882528, study PRJEB24775) | human gut metagenome | biome: human-associated habitat; feature: intestine environment; material: feces | place: Netherlands | collected 2009/2010 | reverse complement strand
CAATCTGATCGTACTCGACGCTGACCTTGCAGCAGCAACCAAGACCGGTGTGTTCAAAAAAGCATATCCGGACCGCCACATCGACTGTGGTATCGCAGAATGTAATATGATGGGAATCGCTGCCGGTCTTTCCACCACAGGCATCGTTCCGTTCGCAAGCACCTTCGCGATGTTTGCCGCAGGCCGTGCGTTTGAGCAGGTGCGCAACTCCATCGGATACCCGCATCTGAACGTAAAAATCGGTGCTACCCATGCCGGAATTTCCGTAGGAGAAGACGGCGCAACACATCAGTGCAACGAGGATATCGCCCTGATGAGAACCATCCCGGGCATGGTCATCCTGAACCCGGCAGATGATGTAGAGGCAAAAGCCTGCGTGAAAGCAGCTTATGAATACAACGGACCGGTTTACCTTCGTTTCGGACGTCTGGCAGTGCCGGTGATCAACGACAGACCGGATTACAAATTTGAGCTCGGAAAAGGCGTTGTTCTCCGTGAAGGCAAGGATGTCACCATCGTTGCAACAGGCCTTTGCGTAAGCTCCGCTCTGGAAGCAGCAGAGAAACTTGCAGCAGACGGCATTGATGCCAAGATCATCAACATCCACACCATCAAACCGCTGGATGAGGAGCTGATCGTTGCAGCAGCAAAAGAGACCGGCAAAGTCGTAACCGTAGAAGAACACTCCGTGATCGGAGGACTTGGAAGCGCAGTATGTGATGTGCTTTCCGCAAATGTTCCGACAAAAGTGCTTAAGATCGGAATTAACGATGTGTATGGAGAATCAGGTCCGGCGCTTGAACTGATCGAAAAATACGGACTTGGCATAAACGGTATTTATGAAAAAGTAAAAGCGTTCGTATCATAATATTACAAAAGGAGATGCTGTTCATTTTGAGCGGCATCTTTTATAATATGTCGAATTCTTCTGACAATAACTGATAAAATCATTTTTTTTATTGTGCTATCCTCATATCAACGCCGATAGAAACATTGTTGATTTTTAAAATATTCAGTTGATTTAGGAGGATGAGTATAAATGGAAAGACAGTTACCGAAAAACGTGCGTCAAATAGGAAATGTAAGCGACAGTCCTAAAATTTATGTGGAAGATTATGTAGATACATTTTTTGCCGGATTGTGTGAGAAATGTGAGAAAGCAGGCACAGACCCTATGGGGGCTTTTCTTGTCGGAGATATTCAAAACGGCGAGGATGAAGATTATGTTTATATTTATGGTGCGATTCAGATGCATGATCTGAAAATGTCGGATAAAGAATATGTGATTGATGAGGCTGCATGGAAAAACGCATATGAAGACTGCAAACAGTATTTTGAAGACGGGGAAATGCTAGGATGGTTTGTAGTACATCCCGGAGCGCCGCTCATTCCGGAACCGGAAACCGTAAAGCTTCATAAAAAATCATTTCCGAAGAAAAATACCGTTTTTATTATGAAAGATCCGGTAGAAAAAGAAGAGACATATTATGTACATAAAATGAATGACTTGCTGGAGATCGGAGGGCATTACACAAATTATGAAAAAAATCCGTGTATGCAGAATTATATGATCTCCAGCCGGAAAAAAAATGGGGCGTCAGCGTCGGAAACAGTGGAAGACAGAGCTGCAAAGGACTTTCGTTCTTTGGCTAGAAAACGGAGCGAGCATCAAAAAGGCAGACGGCCGGGGAGTCTGATGTATGCTGCGGGAGCTTGTGTGATTTTGATACTTGTAATTATGGGGGTATCGTTGTTTAACAGTTTCGACAGGATGAAATCGGTACAAAACACGCTTGGATTTTTAGATAAAGAGACAGTTGCGTCAGATGGGAAAACGTCAGAAGAAACAACAGATGACGGATCTGTTCCCACATCTGCAGAAATTGAAGCAGTAAAAGGACAGACAGATGCAGATTCCGCAGATGAAAACAAAACAAAGGAGGAAAGTGTGTCAGGTCAAAAGGAAGACGGAAAAGATGAGAAAAATGAAAATCCGGAAAACAGCCTGTCTGAGAGCAATGATAAAAAAGAACCGGAGGGAAGCGATTCTGCGCAGGGGGCAGATGAACAGACTATTGGAAGCGCGAACGGTCAGGACGGGGTTTATATTGTAGAGAAAGGAGACACGCTGGCGATTATCAGCCGTAAGATATACGGCGATCTTGACCATGTAGACACGATTTGCAAAATGAACGGGATTACGGACGGCAATCTTATTTATATCGGACAGAAATTGCTATTGCCATGAAAGTATGGTAAGATGTTGGCGAATAGATTTAGCGGAAATAAAAAGGACATAAAACAGAAATATAAAGAAGGGGAGTTATATGACACAAAAGAAAAAAACGGATTTTAAAATAGTAACACCCCCCGATGATCTAAGTGAAGTTCGTGCTAAAACGAAGAAAATACACAGGGAAAAATTAAAAAAGATTGTTGTGCCGGTTATTCTTATTGCTCTTGCGGTAAGCGGAACATATCTGATGCTCACGAATAAGGCGTATAGTGAAGCCGGAACGGCGGTCAGGTACTCGACAGATAGTTCGGATACAAGTAATTATGCCCATTTTGCAAATGGAATCGTGCGATACAATCGGGATGGCGTTGTTTTTTTAAATAAGAAAAACGAAGAAAAGTGGATTCAGTCGACACAACTGAAAAATCCGATCATTGAGGTGAAAGAAAAAGCGTTTGCGGTAGGAGATATCGGAGGAAACAGCATTCTTGTATTTTCCGAAGAAGGTTTGAAAGGCGAGATTGAGACAAGTCTTCCGATTGAAAATATGGCGATTTCGGATCAGGGAATTGTGACAGTTCTGCTGAAAAATGAAACTGCGCCGAAGATCATTTCTTATGATGCAATGGGCAATGTTTTAGTGGAGCAGCAGGTAACTGTTCCTGTAATGGGTTATCCTGTTGCGATGGATATGTCTGACGACGGAAAGATGCTGGCGGTAACTTATTTTCATACAGACGACGCCGTGCTGAAGTCAAAAGTGATCTATTATAATTTCGGAGAGAGTGGAAAGGACAAGCCGGATAAGATCGTTGCATCGGATGAATATTCAGACACGATCATGGCAGACATTTTCTTTATGGGAAGCGACCGCTCTGTTGTAGTAGGAGATAACTCGATCGTCATCTATAAAGGGAAAGCCGAACCGAAAAAAGAAAAAGAGATATCGATCGGACAGGAGATACAGAGCGTATTTCACTCAGACCAATATATAGGGCTTATATTGCTTAACAGTGAAAAATCAGGATACGAGCTGCGGCTGTATGATCGGTTTGGGGAGAGGATACTTAATAAAGAGATTTCGGGACGATACGAAAATGCAAAGATAGAAGGCAGCGAAGTTATTATGTATGAAGGAAGTAAGTGCTGTATCGTGACCGCAAACGGAATCGTAAAATTTGAAGGAGACATAAAAACAGAGGCGCTGGAGATTTTCAAAGCTTCGGGATTGAACAGATACTATGTGATGAGCGCAGATGAATTACGGGTAATTTATCTGACGAAATAGGAGAGATTATGGATAATTGGCTTTTGATCATTGTAGGAACGATTTTTCTTATCTGTATTGCTTTTGGGTATGTTAGAGGATTTTTAAAACTCGGACTTTCCCTTTTGTCAACAATATTGACTCTTGTTCTTGTGCTGTTCCTTTCGCCGCATGTTACACGAGCGCTTAAGGAGTATACGCCTGTAGATGATTTCTTAGAAAGTAAAGTTACTGAGAAATTTATGCCGGAGATAACGTCTGAGCAGCTTCAGTCGATCGATCTGACAGGAACGCCATTGGAAAATCTTACGGCGGAAGACATCTCCAAGTTAAACGAGATGGACTGGGATGTGCTCGGCATTACGGCGGATGATATTTTAAGTGTGATCGGAGATATTCCGAAAGATGTGCAGATCAACTTGATTGAGGAAGCCCCTCTTCCCCGGTTTTTGAAAGATCAGCTTATAGAAAATAACAACAGCACGATTTACGGAGAGCTGGGAGTGAAAAGTTTTCCGAGATATGTGGCGGCATATGCATCGCATCTTGTATTGAATCTGTTGTCGTTTCTTGTGACATTTTTGCTGGCGATCATTCTTGTGAAGGCGCTGATGTTTGCTGTGAATATTATTGGGGAACTTCCGGTGCTTGGACTGGCAAATCATATTGCCGGAGGAGCGCTCGGTCTTTTGCTTGCGCTTGTCATTGTGTGGATCGGATTTCTCATCATGACGCTTGCCTATACGACAGAGGCGGGAAGCGCATGCTTTGAAATGGTTGAAAAGAGTAGTATTCTGCGTTTCTTATATGAAACAAATCCGCTTTTGATCCGCCTGTTAAAATTTTAAATCTGTATAGAAGAGGGCTGTTGGAAAAATAAACAAAATGTTATTTTGTAACTGAAAGTTACTGTATTTTGATGTACAGTAACTTTTTTTATTTTGTGATAAAATTAATTTTAATAGGGAAATTAAAAATTGGCGAAAAATTGACTTTTTTCTGTTATAAGATTTTTAATCTCATTGATAAGGAGTGAAAGTTTGTGGAAGAAAAATATAAGATCCTAATCGTAGATGACGAACAGTCTATTTTAGATATGTTGAAATTACAGCTTGAATTTGAAGGGTATTCTGTTTATACTGCCGGCAATGCGGCAGAGGCTTTGGATAAATTATCTTACTCGCCGGACATAGTTTTATTAGACATCAATATGGATGGCATGAACGGTTTGGATTTATGTGTCTCTATTCGTGATTTTATCTCTTGTCCGATTATTTTTCTCACTGCCAGAGTATCTGAGCAGGATAAGATCAACGGGTTAATGGCAGGCGGAGATGATTATATTACGAAGCCATTTTCTGTAAATGAATTGCTGGCAAGAATTTCGGCGCATTTACGACGCGAACAAAGAAGTCATAACAAGACAAAAAGTAAATTTTCAGAAGATCTTATTATTGATTATTCTGATAGAAGTCTTTATATCAAAGGGCATAAAATTGAATTGTCAAATAAAGAATTTGAAATTATACAACTCTTGTCTTCTAATGCAGGTCAGGTTTTTGACAGAGAAAAAATTTATGAAAATATTTGGGGCATTGACGGCAATGGAGACAGCGTTGTTATCAAAGAGCATATACGAAAAATACGTCTGAAATTTAATGAGTTTACGGATAAAGGTTATATTACTACAGTTTGGGGAGTCGGATATAAATGGGAAAAATAAGAGAAGTATTTCAAAAGATGTCGCTAAAACGATCATTAGTATTGCTGGCGGTATTTTGTCTTAGTCTGGTCAGCGCTCTTTCAGTAATTACAATATTGACATGTTCATCTATCCAGAAAAAAATACTTGATACAAGACCTATTATCATCACAGACTATGTAATTAGAGACGCAGATAGTAATGACACCGAAAATAATAACGGGGTTACTGCCGTACCGCAGAAATATACACATGGAGAACTTTCAAAAGAAAATCAATTATATTATTGGTGCATTACGATTCTTATGGTGTCCTTACCCATTGCCTATATTATAATCGCTTCTTTTATGGTGGCAAAATTATATTACAAATGGAAATTGAAGATACCGCTTGAAAATCTGAAAAATGGTATGTACCACATTTCACAGCAGGATTTAGATTTTCAGATACAATACACATCTGATGATGAGCTGGGGCAGTTATGTGATACATTTGAACATATGAAAAATGAGATTTACAAAAGCAATAGTAAAATGTGGAATATGCTTCAAGAGAGAAAAGCGCTGACGGCTTCTGTTTCACACGATTTAAGAACGCCGATCACGGTGCTCAATGGCTATCTTGATTATTTGGAAAAATCAATCGAAAGAGAAACTCTTACAAATGAAACCTTACAGACAACGATTAAAAATATGACAGAAGCTGTCGATAGATTAAAACGATATGTAGAGTGTGTGAAAGATATACAAAAAATGGAAGATATTGAGATCAAAAAAGATAATTATAATTTGAAAGAGTTGATTGCCGACATAACAAAAGAATTTTCTATTTTAGCGGCACGAGAGAATAAAAAACTTGTTATACGGGATTTTTCAAACTCTGATTTTATATCGACAGATAAAGCGATGTTATCAAAAGTTTTAGAGAATATTTTTGACAATGCACTCCGCTTTTCACATGAAGAAATTATATTTTCAATCAAAGAAAAAGAGGATTATTTGTATTTTTCAATGCAAGATGATGGAGTAGGTTTTACATCTGAAGAATTAAAATCCGCAGCTTCTTTCTTCTTCAGTTCCGCTTCAAACGGTGGAAATTTTGGCATAGGATTATCTATCTGTAAAATACTTAGTGAAAAATTCGGAGGGAATATATTTTTAGACAATCTTCCGGATCGTGGAGCAATTATTACAATCAAGATTAAAAAATAGGCGGAAACTTTTCTGAAATTTGACTTTTATATGAAATAATCTCCTTACAAAAAACGTAAGGAGGTTTTTTTATGGAAATTAGTATTGAACATTTGAATAAAAACTACGGGAAACAAAATGTGTTGAAAGATATTTCTTTACATATACCGATCGGAATGTATGGAATGTTAGGCGAAAACGGAGCCGGTAAGACAACGCTTATGCGTATATTGGCTACATTGTCAGAGCCGACAACGGGAATGGTAGAAATCAATGGGATTGATATAAAAAGGAAAAAAGAAATCAGAAAAATAATCGGTTATCTTCCACAGGAATTTTCGATATATCCAAATATGACGGTTTATTCTGCTTTAGATTATCTTGGGATTTTGACTGAACTTCCAAACAATATTCGTAAGAGGCGTATCAACGAACTTTTAAAACAAGTGAATTTGGAACACGAGAAGAATAAAAGATTTAAAAATTTATCCGGTGGTATGAAACGTCGTTTCGGTATTGCACAGGCATTATTAAATGATCCGAAAATTTTGATTATTGATGAGCCGACGGCAGGACTTGACCCAGAAGAAAGATTACGCTTTTACAATCTTCTTTCTGAATTGGCAGTGGAAAGAATTATTTTATTATCTACGCATATAGCAAGTGATATAGAAGCCACTTGTTCTAAAGCAGCTGTTTTATCTTCCGGAACTGTTGTTTTTGAAGGACAAATAGAAAAGTTGTTACAGCTTGGAAACGGAAAAGTCTATACTACCACGATTCTGCAAAATGAATTAAATCAGTTTAAACAGAAATACCGTGTTATCAGTATTTATCAAAATGGAATAAATGTATCTTGTCGCTTTTTATCAAACGCTGCACCAAAAAAAGAATGGGTTTCATGTCAGCCTACGATAGAGGACAGTTATATGTATCTCTTATCAAGTTTCAAGCAGGAGGTGGAATAGATGCTGTTTATTAAAGAATTGAAAAAAATTTGTTTTAGCTTTATATATGTATTGTTTATTGGATTGCTGCTTTTTAGCTGGCATGAAAATTTTTACGGTGTAACAACAAAAGAAATAACTGGTTCGCAAGGAAATGAGGTATCTATTTCTTCCGGGCTGACTGGTGGTTCGATTTTAGAAAAACCAGAAAAAAATAAAGAAAGCTATGGAATGAAAAATAAAGAAGTACCAGATAAAATTATGTGCGGTGGTACTGACAAGCTAATTATGGAATATCTTGCAAATTCCTATGCAACATATCCTTTTAGCTATTATAAGGAAGTAGTTTTAAATGAGAACGAGCAAAAAGAGATTTTAAATATAATCAAAGAAATAACAGGCTTAAATGAACAGCAGATCAATCATCTTCCAGATGATTATTTCCCTGCTGTAAATGGAAATGTTATTCACTTTGGCAGTAACGGAACACAAAGTGAAAATGGAGCTTTTACATTTGAAATGGGAAATGAAGAACAACCAACTGAAAATACTGATTATACAAAACAATTTGTAGCTCAAGTTTCTTACGAGGAATTTCAAGAGCTTATGAAAAAAGCAGAAAGTATCATTGGAACAGGTTCTAATTATTCTATGGAAAATTTATTGCAATATTATGGTCTGGCAGAAATGACTTATGAAGAAGCAATGAATGAATATGAGAAAACGATTTATGATGATAAAGTTTCTGCTGCTTTTGCAAGATTGTTTTGCGATTATATGACAAGAGATTTAGGTTTATATCCTGTGTTCTTAGTAGTTATCTTTTGGCTGAAGGATAGACGAAACCGTATGAATGAGCTGATTGACTGTAAACAGATCGGAACAACAAAGCTTATTACGATTCGTTTCTTAGCAATGCTTGCGGCAGTGTTATTGCCGATAACTATTTTGAGTTTTGAGTCGTTAATTCCATTGATTGAATTTTCTGCTGAAACCGGTATTGCAATAGATGTGTTTGCTTTTCTGAAATATATTGTTTGGTGGTTATTACCGACAGCAATGATTGTTACTTCTTCAGGAATGTTCTTGACAATTTTAACATCTATGCCGATAGCTATTTTGGTACAGTTTGTATGGTGGTTTATTGACACCTCTTTGACAGCGTTATCGGGAGATACAAAAATATTTACGCTGATGATACGGCATAATTTATTACGAGGCTCTGAACTTATAAAGCAAGATTTTAATTTGATCTGTTTGAATAGAGGACTGTTTGTGATCTTGTCTTTGATATTGATAGCATTATCTGTTGTAGTATATAACAAGAAAAGAGGTGGAAAGTTAAATTATGATTTCTTTTTGCAAAAGCATTTTGGATTTTTTAAGGATCGATTTACCGCTCACATTCAAAAATAGTTTATTACTGGCGGCTGTCTATACATTCATTATCCCGGTTATAAGAGGAATTTCTAATTTAGACAACATTCATTCCGCAGATGTATTCGGACAATCGTTAGCTCTGATAGGGGTATTTCTTTTCATTCCTATAATAAGGCAAGAATTGGAAGTTTCCGTAAAAGAGATTGTTTATACGAAAGTATGGTCATATAGAAAGAGCGTAAGCATTCGGCTGATATGCAGTTTCTGGATGATTACAGTTATGATTACTATATTCGCAAGTATTATGCGGCTTCAAAACTGCAGTTTTCCATTTTTAAAATATGTAACCGTGACAATTCTGTATGCTGTTTTTCTGGGGATTTTAGGACTTCTTTTTTCACAATTAGGAAATAATGTCATTATAGGTTATCTAGCTTCGCTAGGATATTGGTCTTTCTGTCAATTCGATATTTTAACAGAAGAAAATGTATTATACATATTCCCGATTATAAGCGGAGAAATAGAGATGGGGAAATTGATGATTCTTATGAGCATAAATAGTTTTCTTCTGGTAGTTTTCTTTTTGTCAGTAAAAGAGACTAGGGGAATGTATAAATAAAATATATCATTGTCTCTGAAGAAGAGATATGTTATGATAAATCCACTCACAGAAATTCTTTTTGTGAAAGATGCCGACAGCTTCGTCGGTCAGAGGAATTCCCTCAAAATTACCCAGAACACAACGAAACAGATTTGCATGGATAGTCTTGTAGAACGTCTCTTTTTTTCGTATACTGATTCTTAACAGAAGAAAAAAGTTTCACCGAAAGTTATAAGAGAAAGCTTTAGGAGAAAAAGCTTTGAGAGAAAAAACTTAAGAGTGTTTTCTTACTTGTACGATAGGACTCATTCATGCACATGAAAGGAGAGCCTATGGTAGGAAAAGAAAAGTGGGCAAAAGAAAAAGAACTGTGCTTGTCAGATGCTTATATTGTAAAAGATAATGAACCAAGTTTGGAATTAAAAGTAAAGGTTATTAATATCCGACCGGAAGAACATCATGAGATTTTAGAGAAATGTCAAGTGCTGAAAGAGTATAGCCAGTTTATGGAAATCGTGCAGAACTATCAGATCTCCGGTGTGGAAGAACCTTATAAAAAGGCGATAAAAGAGTGCATTGAAAAAGGAATACTTGCTGATTATTTAATGCGAAAAATATCAAAGTGGAGAACAGGCTGGACTTAATAAAGGTCGTAAAGAAGGTCGAGAAGAAGGAAATCTTCAAAAAACCTGTTCTCTCATTCAAAAAAAGCTCGAAAAAGGAAAAACAATTTCCGAAATTGCAGATGAGCTTGAAGATACAGAAGAAAATATTGCTCGTCTGATAGAAGAGTTTTATCTTCGTATAAATTGATCATAGTTAAATCTATAAAATGGGGGATAAGTTTTGATTTCTCCCCTGTCTGGAAGGTGTATTTATATATTTTTTACAACGAATACGAAAAGTGGGAAATGGAAGCTGCATGTTTTGGCATGAATTTGTCGAAAATTTCATAAAAAACTTGACAAGTTTCTTAGAATATGATATCTTATAAAAGTTCTAAGAACGCTATGGGGGATTAGCTCAGTTGGGAGAGCGCCTGCCTTGCAAGCAGGAGGTCACGAGTTCGAATCTCGTATTCTCCACTTGATAATGAAGATTCATTATCATCTATGTACCTTGAAAATTGCATATAAGAAATAGAAATGATAAGATTTTTAAATATCTTAATCAAGACATCCGAGGTAATTGTTATAAACAGAGTAATAATTACTGTCTGAAGAAAACAGACTTAAATAAAATTGACCTTAAGCCAACGCCGATAACGCTATATCGGTGTAGCTTTTCATTCATTCCCGTGAATGAAAGCAAGTTGGTCATGCTAGAAAGAGCGTATGGTGGATGCCTTGGCACTAAGAGCCGATGAAAGACGTGATAAGCTGCGAAAAGCTTCGGGGAGGAGCAAATATCCATTGATCCGGAGATATCCGAATGGGGAAACCCACTTGAGCAAACCTCAAGTATCCATACGCCAATCCATAACGTATGGAAGGGAACCGGGGGAACTGAAACATCTAAGTACCCCGAGGAGAAGAAAGAAACCTCGATTTCCAAAGTAGCGGCGAGCGAAATGGAAAGAGCCCAAACCGTGGTGCGTGCACCGCGGGGTTGTGGACTGCATAAGGTACTCGAATCAATAGCCGAACAGTTTTGGGAAATCTGATCAGAGAGGGTGAAAATCCCGTAGGCGAAATTGATGAGAGGCTGGCAGGATCCAGAGTACCACGAGACACGGGAAACCTTGTGGGAAGCAGGAGGGACCACCCTCCAAGGCTAAATACTCCTCAGTGACCGATAGCGCATAGTACTGTGAAGGAAAGGTGAAAAGGACCCCGGGAGGG
>OKVA01000621.1_pt1 | contig 11353 bp, 11 predicted proteins | sample 1606741 | NCBI WGS metagenome assembly OKVA01 (sample SAMEA3882528, study PRJEB24775) | human gut metagenome | biome: human-associated habitat; feature: intestine environment; material: feces | place: Netherlands | collected 2009/2010 | reverse complement strand
GTGAGCGGGTACAGGCGCGTGCCGGACCCGCCGGCGAGGATGATGCCTTTCATATAAATACCTCCACTGGAACGACTTTATAAAGTATTACTATTTTGGCCTCTCGAGTATAAAACATTGATTAAACGCGCGATCTTATCTGGCCAAAACTTTCGAAGCATCAAGTAATCTTCCGTAGTGCGCGTATTATCTTTAATAAGTGCAGACGTTTCAGATTCAGAATGAATTCTATGCTTTGTTAGTTTTTCTGAACAATAGCAGAAGTCTCCATCCAGTTGAGAAATATGCTCCCATGCTTCCCAATCCAAATTCGATTTAAAGCCTTCCTTAAAAATCGGAGTTTTTAAATTGGGCAGAACTAAGGTCACCGATGGACAACAGATTGATGACCCAAAAGAAAGAGAAAGGCGTTTTACAAACTTTTTCGAAGATAATTGTTTACTTTTCAGGGGAAACAATAAAATCCTTTTTATGTTTAGGAGCAAACTCGACGAGCAGACCGAGCCATCACGAAGCTCCTCATAATCCGTAAAGAAAATCAAAGGTTTGCGGCTCTGATTCACTCGCTCGAGCATAGTTTCGACATATGAGCCGGAGTAAACATCATCTTGATGCGCAATAGTAATTAGCTCAGTTGAACAATGATTGACAGCGCAATTCCAGTCATGAGCTATACCCGCAGCACCTTCATTGATAAATAAAGGCAAATCGTAACGATCAGCGACCGAAGCGATTAGATCGTTAGGAGTGCTTGTCGAGATAATGACATTAGATTTTATGGATTGATTTAAAAGTGATTCAACACAGTCAATCAAATAAGGCGATTTTCCATACGCGCAAACAACAAAGGTATGATTGTATTTGCTATACAATTCCGCTCCCTGAAAGTCTATCAACTGTAAAATATTCTAAAACAACTATACAAGTGTTATTGGAGATAACTCAATGAATCTCGTTTATACGATTGATAACAATTTTGTTCCTCAATTGGCCGCGAATATTCAATCGGTAAAACAAAACAACCCTAATACCCATTTGAATTTCTATATATTATCGATGGGTTTAAGTAAAGCAAGTGTTGACAATTTAACAGGCTTTTTCTCAGATGAGCTATGCGATGTAATCATCATTGACATCAGCGATTTTAAAGACAGGATTGCATTTGAATTCGACACAACGGGATGGAATGAGATTGTCCTTGCACGACTCCTGCTAGACAATTATCTTCCGAATAAAATTGAAAGGGTCATTTACTTAGACGCTGACACAATTTGCAGGTCATCTTTAAGGGGACTCTGGCAAGCTGACCTAGATGGAAAGACTATTGCCATGGCGCCGGAGCCCACAGCAGACAGAAATAGAAGAACAAGCCTCGGCATAGGCTCCTATCCATATTGCAATGCCGGTGTCGTTCTCTTTAATTTGAAAAAATGGAGGGATAACGACATGGAGAAAGGAATACTAAATTTCTGCAAACAGAATAAAGAGAAGTTGTTCGCAAACGATCAGGATGCCTTAAACGTCTATCTCAAGGACGACATCAAAGTAATGCCAATTTCTTATAATTATTCAAATATATTCGATTACTATCCATTTGAATATTTAAATAAACTTATGCCAAACTTCTGCAGCAAAATAGAATACGAACATGCAAGAGCAAATCCGGCTATAGTTCATTTTCTCGGAGAAGATCGTCCTTGGCGAGCTGGAAACACCCATAGGTTCTCTTCAGACTATTTCTATTATCTTAGACAAACCCCTTGGTCTGAAGCTCCAATCGAATATGGCTGGGAGCAGTACTACAAGGCATGGGGTTTGTTCAATACAATTACTTCGCCCTTTCCTTCCGCAAGATACAAAGCCATCACCTCGCTTATTCCTTTATTCATGAAAGTTCGAGCAAAAAAAAGGAGGCAAGATGAATCCCGATAAGAACAAGGCTTGCGTCATTTTGCCAACCTATAACGGGGCTAAGTTTATCAATGAGACTCTAGTCTCGATTAACAATCAGTCCTACAACAATATAGATGTATTTATCAGAGATGACGGCTCCACGGATAGCACCGTTGAAATGATTAAGTCTTTTATTAAAGACAAAGATAACTTTACATTACTAGAAAGCGACAATCAAAATCTTGGAGTCCCCGGCAGCTTCTATGAGATTTTGCGGAGGATTCCGTCTGCTTATGGCTATTATTTCTATGCTGATCAGGACGATTACTGGGAGAAACAAAAAATAGAGTATGCCATCAAGTTATTAAATGATCAGCACAATGATATTCCTAAGGTGTACTTCTCTTCTTTTGAGTATTGCGACTCCAATTTAAATCACATCCGCTATTCTTCCGACCAAACTAAGAACTGCGATTTTTATCACAGCTTGTTTTACACACTAGGACTTGGTTTCACTATCGCATTTAACCGTGAAGCATTTAACCAGTTTATTAAAAATGTTAATCCAGGCGACGAAATGCACGACAGATGGATAATACGCTGTGCCTGCGCACTAGGCCAGCTGGTTTACGATAAAAGACCTACAGCAAAGCATATCAGGCATGACGCAGCCGTAACCGCTTCTGATAACCACATGATTGATTTATTCAAGTATTTTATTAAAGAGGAGTTGTTTGGCACAAAGGCACAGATTGAAGCAGAAAAACTTTCACATTTTAAGAATTGTTTTAACGATAAATTAAATAACGATGAATTGGAAGCACTAAACCTGTTCACTGAAGCAAAAGGCATACCCAGCCAGCTCAAAAAAGCGCTGTTCCCACATCGACTAAGACCAACTTATATAAGTGAATTTTGCCTCAGGTTCCTATTTTTGATTGGAAAAATTTAAGTTGCAAATACAAAATCCCCCCCAAGTTCAAATCGTAATGGCCGTTTATAACGGATCTCTCTATTTGAAAGAACAAATAGAATCGATTATCAACCAGGATTATAAAAACTGGCAACTACTCATTTCGGATGATAATTCAAATGATGACAGCGTAGAGATCATCAATCGCTACGCTGCTAAAGATAATAGAATCAAGGTTGTATTAAAAGATTCAGCCTTCGGTAATGCGGGCACACATTTCTTATCGCTATTAAAGATAACTACCAGCAAATACGTCATGTGTTCCGATCAAGATGACGTGTGGGATTCAGATAAAATAACCACATGCCTCAGCGCTATGATACAAGAAGAGGCGATGTCCCCTGATACCCCGATCCTCATTCATACTGATTTAAGAGTGGTTGACAGTAAATTAAATCGCATTGCCGATTCTTTCTATAAGTATTCAGGTATTAATCCAAACACATCAACCTTCGAATTTCATATTGCAACGGCAAATGTTACTGGATGCACTATGCTAATTAATGACAGTCTAAGAGACCTGATCAAATTAACGAATGATGATCGCTACATTTGCATGCATGATTGGTGGTGCTCGTTAATCGCATCGGCATTTGGACGTATCGGCTTCATAGACAAGCAAACAATTTGTTATCGTCAACACGAAAACAATACTCTTGGTGCGCAAGAAAAATCTTTATGGAATTCTATACTTCAGATAGAAAAGCTAAAAGCCGATACGATTAAAACTATTGAGCAGGCTGAGTCTTTCAAAGAAGTTTATGGCTCCATGTTAAGTAAAAAACAAATAACTCATCTCAATAGCTACATTCAATTAAAAAACTGCAGCACCATTCAAGTACCAATTAATTTGAATAAGGCAAGAGTATGGAGACACAACCTGCGTGGTAATCTTGGGCTCATAGGGACCTTTATCTTAATATCAGTAACAGGCTCTGAAATAGATTCATAACGATTCAAAAATAGAGCTGTTATTTAGTTTTTAACCAATCAGGTGTATAGGGCATATTATATTTCCCCTGCTTAATATGCCTCAATACTTTTAAAGCGCTTGGTTCCTCTGAATTGATCATAGGAAACGTTTTGACGGTATTCTGGTTTTTAATTAGCCAGACATTCAATAAAATCTCTGAGACATAACCAAAAATACGTTTTTGCGACTTTGAATAGTCACTAAGATCAACAATATTCTCGAATTCAAAGAGAATCTTAAATAACCATTCGCAGTACGAGTCAAATAGTTGCTTAGAACAAATCAACATATTGCAATAATAAGCTGATCCTGAATTTAGAACAGCATCATATGTTTCAACATACTCCTTCGATATATTAGATATGGTGTCTCGCAAAACACCTAAATCAGTCTCATGACCGACACTAAGTGCATAATTTGAAAATACAGTTCTATTTTTCCAAATATACTGCTCGGGCAAAACGAAATCGCAATAACTTAGCGCAGAGAGAATGTCATCTTCCTTTAAAAAATACTTATAGCTATTCGAAAATCGATTAGTCGATAAGTACCTACGGTAATGTTCAATGCCGATAAAACCATCAGAAGCTATATTCTTCCATAACCAATATATGGCAGTTAATTCACAGAATGTACTGTTTTTAGCAGAGATGTTATCACCGCTGTTATCCCTAATTATTGGAGCATCGTTCCAAAAAAGCTCATTTCCAAAACCAACCTGAATAGGGCAATAGAGCGGATCGCGGGGAAACTCTGCCTGTTTATGCGTTACGACATAGATTTTATTGTTCACGAACAACCCCTATAACAAGAAATCGGACTGTTTTATAGTACAGAACACTAAAGCATAAATAAATGAAAGCGCCGAAGAGTATCAGACTGAGTAAATAGACCCACGAATAACCCAAATACGTGATGAATACAGGAGAAAAAATTGCAACCAAAAAGAGCATTAATACACCGATAATCACATAGGGAAGCGCACTTACAACCATACGGTATAAATTAAGCTGCTTTTTTACGTAACAACCCTGAACAAACAAGACGGTTAGTTCCGTGAGAACAGTGGCGATTCCAGCACCAATAGAGCCATACGGTTTTAATAGCAAACAACACAGTAATATATTTGCAATTGCTCCGAAAACAACGGACTTAGTGTATTGTTTATCCATGTTCTTAGGCAGCATATATTGAACACCCAGTACATTGCTTGCAGCAATGATTGGAATCATAATTGCTACGATAGGAAGAACAATGGAACACTTTCCGAAGCCTGGCCCAAAATAGATATCTGCAATCGGCTTGGCAACCGCAACAATCCCAAAAGCAAGTCCAAGAGAAATAAACTGCATTATTTCAAAGGAGCTCCGGAGAAGAGATTCAGACTCTTTCCCATTACTTGAGCAACTCATAGATTCAGTCATATGAGGAAGCATCACGGTACCCAATGCAGTAACAACTGCCAAGGGCATTCTTGCCACTTTGTCGCTGTATTCAAACAGTCCAGCCTCATTCATACCAGAAACCAAACCTAAAAGAATCTTATCAAAAGACGAATAGAGCGATATAGCGATTACAGGTGCAAACAACCTGAGATTCGGAACAAAATGTCGCTTAATCTCTGCCCAGGGACACCTAATGAAATCAACATATTGATTTAAAAATGGGAACAGCATGAGGGCATTCAAGAAAAAGGGGAGCGAAATCCCCAACACGTATGCCCACAAATCATTAGAAGTTCTACAAAATACAAAAATGATAAAGGTACCGACTAATTTCGTGATAACACTTCTGACGGTTGGAACAGCGAACTCCTCCACCCCGAAATACAGCCAAGAAATATCAAGGGAGCTTGACACCACCCAAAATAGCCATAAAAATGAGCTGGCAATATAATCTCTATTACTGAAAGCAATTATATAAAGTATATATACACATACAATCGGAAGAGAGACTAAGACTTGCGCGGCCCAAGCGGAGCAAAATACCTTGGATCTCCGCTCTCTGTTATTACCACATTTAGCAATCTCTCGAACTCCATATTGAGCCATTCCAAGCGTAGCAAACAATACAAAATAGTTTGCTATCGAGTACGTATATGAATAAACTCCAACACCGTCCGTTCCAAGTACACGTGACACATAAGGAATGGTAAGTAAAGGAATTAATAAAGATAAAACCTGATACGTAGTATTCCACACCATGTTTTTTACTAATTTATTGCGAGACGACACTCCGAAACTCCAATTAATACCTAGCCAACATAACAGGATAGCTCTCTCGCAATTAAGGCTATATGCTCACCATAACCTTCACCAGGAACAGCCCATTTCCCATTCAACTGTGTTAAATATTGAGCTGAACCCCTTTTAACCATAGAAAATCTTGGATCGACACAATCTCCAAGAAGCGGATCCGTTGATGCATACGCCTTTAGATGCTGAGCCTGGGCCCGCAAACCAATACCCACCGAATCAAAAGAAGCACCGGCTACGCCGCTATCAGTTGACCCCAAGCCTCCAAAATTGCACTGTCCCGCGGAAACATTACCTCCGAATCGAAGCCACCCAGTCTCAATCATAACTTGCGCAAAAAGCACTTCAGGACGAACTCCCTCAAACGATGCTTCGGCTATCAGGGTTTTACAGAATTCAATAATGGTGCCGGCGCCCTTATCTTTAAGAATATCAGAAGGGTAAACACCCATGCCAACCTTAGACAGATAATAACCTGCCATTTGATCATAATTTACAAAAGAGACCCCCATAATCAGCTCGTCATTTGAAAAGGGAGCGCCGGATCGGCCTTCATAAAATCCGAAAGTAAGGTAATGCAAATAATACGAATCGAGTCGATTTCCATATGCAATTTGCAAATCAGTATATCGATTTTTATAGCTCTGCACGTCGAACGCCTCGTTGCCGCGGCGGCCCTCGGCCATGCCGCAGTTAATGAAGTGTTGGAGGGCCTTTTCCTTATCGTTGTTGGCCCATTTAGCAACATCAGGATTATTCTTCAAGTAATAGTCCGCATCAAATACAGCGGAGTAATCCATCCAACTAGAGCGCGGGAATTGAGCAATGATCGCGTCGGCGTCCGCTTCACCCAGGCGCTTGCAGCCGGGATCGCTAAAGTAATTCCAAACATCACCCGAATTTGAAATAAAGCCATGCTCAATCAAAATTCCGGGGATTCCCTGCTCGCGAGCACAACGAATAACTGCGAACTCATCACCGAGCTCCATTTGAAACACTCCGCGATAGCTAAGGCCAAGAGCATGTAAGTTATTCATTACTTTCTGAGCAAGTTCAACGGATGCCTGGGTATAGCCAGAACCGTTTGCCGTGGGGGCATATACCTCAGCTCCGTGCGCACCGGATCCACCTGAGTTGATATGAAAACTAACAAATGCCCGAGCGCCCTGGCTCACACAGCGCTGAACACGGTACAGGAAGTCGTTGCCACTATATGAGCCATATTGATCGCGTGACATAACCACTTTAAAGCCGTACCGCTCAAGCTTCGCCTTACAAGCGACCGCGATCTTCCAAGTTAAGTCGGCCTCACTTTTTCCATTGCCCTGCGCACCAGGATCCATACCGCCGTGCCCGGGATCAAGAGCAATCACATAAGCACCGTTGACGGCGGTGTTTGAAAGCGAAAGCGACTGCTCCCCATTTGCGGCAGCAAGCGCGTCACCAATCGAGGTAGTCTGAATCGCGTTGCCAGAATCGTCTGAATAGTAGACAGATGCATTGGTGTCGCCTTCAACAAGACCGTCGTCCGCGGCGGCATTCGCATCGATGTCGAACGCATATCCGCATTGCATCAAATCGATATTGTGCGCCGTATCGTCGCCCTGCAAATGATAGGCGATCGAAATCAAATCATACCCACACTCGGCATAATCCTTGCCAAACTGAAAGGCAGCCGTGTTGGCATTAATCGCAGAAGCTACAACGAAAAAGGTGTGACCAGTTGTAGATTCAAGCTCGAGAGTTGCGTCGGCAATAACATCAGAATCACTTGGGGTGGCGAAAGCAATCACCTGGTCTACGCCGACCGGCAGCTGAGGGTAAGCGATATAGAGATACTGATACGAGTCCGCTGAAACGTCACTGCCCCCATCGGATATAACGGAAGAATCAATTTCTTCTTCCGCAAGATTGTCAGACTCGTTCCAGCTCCCAACTGAGACAGAGGAGTCGGAGGCGCTAGCCAAGTCTGCATTGTTCGCGGAATCCGCAACCTCAGCAGACGAATCCTGTTGAGCAAGTTCCTCATTGATTGCATAGGCAGTAGCAACCGGCCCAATCAATGGATTAAGTCCAATAACTAACGCCCCAACGAATGTCGCAAGTAGTTGCAGATGACGTTTCATACCAATCCCCATCAGATACAAGTACAGATGATGCTCTCGAAATTATAAGGCAGGTGAAGCCCATGATAATCGCATGAGTCAAGTCCCCATCTAATGATGGCTTTCAAAGCAGCGATAATGCCGTGACTCAGAAACTACTGTTTAATGACACACATTTAAAATAACGATTATACGAAGGGCAACTCATCTTATGCTCTCACAAGTAAATACCATAGCATTTGCAAGTACAGAAGTGACAAATGGCATAGCAATCAAAGGGAGAACCCATGAGCAGCAAGCCAACCGCAAAAGCACTACCCGGAAAACCGATCGAAGCAAATACCGTATCGTCCATGGAACTGAACTACACAAGGGATTCTATTGCGATGACAATAATTTTGCGAACCTCAGAGAGATTGACTACGATGGCCATCTGACTCAAATTAACGACGAGGAGCACCTAACATCAGCGGAATGTCTTCTCCGGGGGTCATGCCAGGCATTCGCCTTGAAAGTCGAAGCGATTCTCGGATACAGGGCATTCATTATTGAAGCATGCGACGGGAAGGGTCAACATGTATTTTGTCAAGCTACTTTAAATGGCAAAAATGCGTTTATCGATGCCCGAGGGGTGACAACAAGCTTCGACGAATTCATGGAGGTGGCCGCGGAGTTTGTCAAAGGGCCTTTTGTCATAAGACTCATAGATAAAGATGACGCCGCCGAATGGCAGAGAAACTCGGACACTAATTCGCACGAAGAGTACCTCGCACTTGCTGAAGCAGTAATCAAAGCAAATATAGAGTGTTACAAGTTAGATTGATTTACATGTATATTGGCCCACGCAATCCATCAGGCCATAAATCAAAACAAAGAAACTGCATTCGAAGTCAGCCACTTTTTTTGACCTGATTTATGCGAGGCCACGGCGAAGAACAACGCAACGGTTTTGGCTGTTTTCACTCATATGCAACTAAAACCGTTGCAAATGCAATTAGGTATAATTCTTCCAAATCGCCTAGAGAAAGTGTTTGAATGCTGACCGTAATCGTGCCTACTTACAATGCCGAGCCGTATCTTTCTCAGGCTATAGGCAGCCTATTAAACGAAAACAAAATCGAACTGGAAATCCTCGCCATCAACGACGGATCCACCGACAACTCTCTCGCCATTATGCAAGATTTCGCTGCGCGCGACTCACGCGTTCGAGTGATCAATAAGGCAAACCAGGGTTACGGCGCAACCTGCAATCTGGGCATTCGCGAGGCAATGGGCGACTGGATTGCCATCCTCGAGCCCGATGACTGGATCGAGCCCGGAATGTACTCCGACATGTTTGCCTTTGCCAAGCGCGAATTTGGCGGTCCGAACAAGCTCGATATTATTGAGACCCCGTATTGGATCATTCGCAACCCCGATACCCCCCAAGAGGTCAAACTACATTGCGCATATCGTGGTCGCATCAAACCGTCTCGGCAACCGTTCACCATTCACGACGCTCCACACCTGCTGGCTCACCATCCGTCCATTTGGTCGGCAATCTATCGTCGCGACTTCCTAATGCAAAACAATATCTGGTTTAAGGAAATCCCCGGTGCAGGTTGGGCCGATAATCCATTCCTCGTCGAAACGCTATGCCAGGCAAAGGCCATCGCTTACTGGCCCAAGCCGTATTATTGCTACCGTGAGGAAACACCCGAAAAGGCGGCCGCCCTGGCAAAGCGTGACCCCTTGATGCCGTTTAATCGCTGGAACGACATGGTCGATATTCTTGAGCGGCTCAACGTCACCGACTCCGCCGTCTGGACACCGCAAATCACACGCGGCTTCACCTATATGGGCATCATGATTGAGCACACCGGAATTGAGGGGCACCCCGAAATCAAGCGGGCTATCCACAGGATGTTCGAACGCATGCCGCAAGAGCTGGTATTTGCCAATCCTCGCGTTACCCCTGCGGCCAAAAAGCTCTATGCCGAGTATATGGGCATCGCCAACCCTAAAATCAGCTACTGTGCATACGCCAAGGACCTCGTGGGCGAGGGCTTGTATAACGTATGGAACAAGGGGCCCAAGCAAACTCTAAAAATGATTACATCGCACTTTGGTTCATACAACGCGCGCGCTGGAAAATAGTCTGATGGGCAGAAAAGCAAGCAGAAATACCTCCATCGAAGCGCTGCGCTTGGTCGCGGTCGCCGGGATTGCCATATTCCACACGTTTCAGTGGACCTTCCAAGCCGTCTGCGTCGGCGCCGTGGAATATGCCCCACTTGCGATGTTCCCCTATTCCGGCATACTCGGTTTTATTAACTTGCTTGGCTGCTGGGCCAACGAGGTCTTCTTTATGATCTCGGGGTACTTCCTTATTCCCTCGGCGGTACACGCCCTCCAAAACGGGTCATCCGCGCAGCACCTCACGCTCAAATCGCTCGAGCGCCTCAAGAAGATCGTCTTGCCAACGCTCTTTTATTGCGCTGCCTGCCTGCTTGTCTCGATGTACGTCTATCCCTTGCCCGAAATCTCGCTACACGAGATTGGCTGGCTAACGTTGGGTATCGAGTTTATCTGGGTCTACGCGGCATCCGTATTGCTCGTCCCAGTGATTGCGCTGATACGACAGCAGATCGGCAGCAAAAGGGCCCCGTTTGTCGCAGCGCTCCTCGTGTTCACAACATTTGGAATCAACTGCTACATCGCGGCGACGGCGAACGAAGCTGCCGGTATCGTTTTGTGGCGCAAGCTCATGAGCGCCGTTACCTACCTGGTCGCGTTTATTGCGGCTGGAGAAATGCGCTTTGTCCTCGAACACCACGGCAACGCATCCGGCGCTCAAAAATCCAAGATCGCACTCATCGGACTCGTTACCGTCGCCATCGCGCTCGAGCTTCTGCTATCGGCAAATAGCCAGTACGACGCGCTCTGGAAGCTCTCCTACAAGTCCACTTCCGTCATATCCTTTATCTTGGCCGCCGCATCCGTTGCCGCCGCAGCGCTCCATCAGCCGCGCCACAAAGTCACTGCTGCAGACAAGACAATCATGTCCCTCGCCGCAGGAACGCTCGCTTTCTACGCCGTGCAGTCGTTTACCTGCAATGTCTGGCGGCCCATCTTCGACAAAGCGATCTACACCATGGCGACAGGTATCCAAACA
>OKVA01000577.1_pt1 | contig 12195 bp, 8 predicted proteins | sample 1606741 | NCBI WGS metagenome assembly OKVA01 (sample SAMEA3882528, study PRJEB24775) | human gut metagenome | biome: human-associated habitat; feature: intestine environment; material: feces | place: Netherlands | collected 2009/2010 | reverse complement strand
CCGTTGCAGAACAGTATCCCACTCGAAAATGGCGAACTCGGCATCCCCGTGAATTTGCTGTTTGGTCTCGCTGTCGATCTTATCAATCGACACCTTTGCAGACCATTCATCGTTCTGCATCTGGTAGTCGTTGCTGCTGTTGGCGGGAACAGTAATCAACTGGTGGCTACCCAAAGCGCCGGGCGTGGAATCAAAGCCGTGAGGGATGGTGATTTCATCGTAGCTAAACGTAATATTTGCAAGCTGTGCCCGCGCCGAGGCGATGGCGGCATCTACCATACCTTGTGCTTCGTTTTTTAGTTGGTTGATGGCTGCATTTTTGGCAGCCTCGGCAGCAGCATCCGCTTCAGCCTGGCTGGTGAACGGTCCTTCCTGCCCGCTGAGTGTGCTGGTGCTGGTCTTGGACACCTCATAATGTACTGTCCATGTAGCAGAACCATCGCCGCCGTCCAAATGGTAGTTATTATCCTGCGTGTGACCGCTGGTGGTGATAGTCTGCGATCCGGCAGGAGTCATCTTCCAACTGCCGCCGTCCACGCTGCCGCCGGTCCGGCTGGGCGTGACGGTAATGACCGCGCCGTCCACCTTTTCCAGCGTGTTCAGCTGAACCTTGTCGGTGTTGACGGTGAATGTCAAATCAAAGCTGCCGCCGGCAGTCTGGGCGGGAGCTGTCCATGCAGCGGAATAGTACTTCGGTTCCGGAACACTCGGCACATCCGGGATCTCAGTGCCGCCCGCAATTTCTTCACCAACCAGCGCCACTACCTGCCACGCATACCCTGCAGGCGGGTTATAGATGTAGGTGTAGTAGCCATTTTCCCCGGACTGCGCATCTGTACCGTTTACCAGTTCTTCTGCAGCAGCAATATAGGTCTGCGCCGCGTAGCTGTCGGGATAGTTTTCCATGATCCACTGCTGGGTTTCATCGTAAAGACTGCCAAGGATGTCCGGCTGTTCTTCGCCGCCTTCAGGATAATCTTCAAGGCTTGCCACAACAGGACGGTTATCCAACATATCCAGACTCAGCTGACCAAGACCGCCCCAGATGTTGACCTGATTTGCATAGTGGTTGCCGGGGGTATACTGTCCGGGTTCAAGACGGGATACATGAGAGAAGCTGTAGGTGGGGCAGCCCTTGGGCTGGCCGTTCAGGCCGTGGCTGCAGCAGTAGGCTTCCTGACCGTTGAACCAAATCAGCCATGTGCCGCCCTCTTTGGCGATGCTTGTGATTTTTCCGGTGGTATACGGCGGAGTCGGTCCTGCAGCATAGGCGGCAATGCCGTCATCGCCGGTGTCGGCATACATCTGTGTGGGTGCGGCATCCTCGCTGATCTGTACATGGATAGATTTTGACTGCGAACTGCCGTCCGAATCCGTATAGACCAGCTGCGCCGTAAAATCGGCAGAGGCTTTCACATACAGGCCGGTGGCTGCCGCCGACTGCTCCGAGTATGTCTGGTGCAGGATTTCAGCCTGCTCCTGCTCGTCTGCCGGGATAGGCTCATAATCGGTGGAGCGGTAGCTTAAAAGCTCTACATCATCCGGCAGCATGATTTCAGATACCGCACCGTCTGCCGGGTATTCGACCTGCGCCAGCAGCGGAACAATGGCATAGTCTGTACCGGGAGTTTTGCCGATTGTGACCGTGTTCTCATCTGCGTTCAGCGCATCGGCATCCATATGGGCATCTACGCCGTCATACAGGTCAGAAACCCACGCGGAGATACCGATTTTTGTCTCGCCGGTTGCCACGGGCAGACCCATGCTGCCAAGGTAACTGCCGGTAGGCGCGTCCGGCAGATCGTCGTACAGATTTTCAGTGATCTGCGAAAGATTCGGTGTCGGGACATTGGCTTCAGCGGTTTCCGGTGTGGCCGCTGAAGCTGTCTCCGGCGTGGCTGCGGCATCCTCCGCAAAAGCGGGCAGCGCTGCGCCCAGATTTGTGAGCGCAATTCCACCCGCCAACAGCAGCGACAAGCCCTGCTTTATTCTGTGTTTGTTTTTCATACTGGTTCTCCTTTTGTTGCAAAAGAAAAAGCCCGCTGCGCGGTGCAGCGGGCTTGGTTAGCGTTCGGGAGCGTGTTTCTTGGGACAGGGCGCGGCTCTGGCCTTGTAGGCTTTTCTGTATTTTTCGTCAGCATCATAGAACTGCTGCGGAGAGATACCGGCATCCAGACACCCCTGCATGACAACCGCATGGTAGCGGCTGCTGACCGGGAGCAACTGGTCGCGGTACGGTGCGTTCATCGTGTAAACCATGATTTCATGCGGCGTGCCATCTGCATCCGTAACCGTCATGGTTTCCTTGTCATAGAATGTCGGGTAGCCTTCATAACAGTCAAGCTGTGATTCGTCGTGGTCAGTGACAGACCAGATCAGCCCTTCGACGCTTGCGCCCTCTTTGGGCAAAATCGTCAGGTAGCCGCGCCGGAACGCCAGCTCATAGCCCTCCAACTTGGCGATACCCACGGCGGTTGCCTCCGGGCAGCGGTAGGCCATCTGTTCAAAATTCAGATTGGAACCATAGGCAAAATATTCTTTTTTCGACATTTCTTCTCCTATCTGGCCTCGTCCGTGCGGGGCCGTGGTTGATTGCTGGGATACAGCGACTTGTCGTGCCGCCACGCCTTGTCACCGGGCAGGTTCTTCAGCAGGTGCATCCGCACATTTTTGTACTCAGGACCGATCAGCCCCAGCCGCAGCAGAAAGGTGCGGAAAGTGAACGCCGGATTATCCCCGATGGGCGTTTTTCGGAACTGCGTGTACTTCTGGTTGATGCCCTGCGCAGAGATTGCCATAGCCAGAATAATGTTGGCTTTGGCTTCGCCCGCGTGGAGCGTGGAGTTGAACAATCGCCATTCGATTGTACCGTGATAGAATACAGAATGCATATTGAAGGCATTATGTTGAGCTCAACATAAGGCTTGTTATGCGCAGAAAAAAGTTATGCTGAGAATCTTTTAGAACAGACGTTACTTCGAGACTGTTCACCAGAAATCTCAGCATAATTTTCTACAAGGTCTTTAAAAACGCCTTTAAGTCAGGGTCGTCGTTCCAATCCGGCATGGCAGGCGTATTCATCCTCGTGTCCATTGTTTCTAATGCCTTGCGCCGGGCTTCGGGATTAGCTTTTGCGTAAACCTGTGTTGTCTCAATAGATTCGTGCCCTAAAAAGTCACGAATATAAATGAGATTTTTGCCTGCCTCAACAAGATGCATTGCTTTAGAATGCCGGAGACAATGCGGTGTAATCTGCGGAAAAAATGAATCCACCGCAGTATTTGCTTTGTGGATATATTTTGCTAGCACGTAGGAAACACCGCTGCGAGTCAACTTTTTCCCTTGCGGATTTATAAACAGCTGGTCATTGCGGCGTTCTGGTATATCAAGATGGTTCTCACAAATGTATTGGCGCAATACCTGTGCACACGGTTTGGTAAGCGGAACATCTCGACTTTTTCGCCCCTTCCCTAATAAATGTAAAACCGGTAGTGAATCTATTCGGATATCGCAGATTCTTAAATCGCAAAGTTCCTGCACTCGTGCAGCTGAATCGTAAAGGAGAAGAAGCATTGCCAAGTCTCTGCGACCTTTTGGCGTGGAAATATCAGGCTGTTCCATTAGAATATCGGTTTGCTGGTTACTCAAATATTGAACCGTCGGCTTTGCTGCTTTTTTGCTGTCAATTGAAAGAATGCGCTGACACAGAATCATTTCATCCGGGCATTCAATTTGTACATATTTTGCAAATGACTTCAGCGCAGCAAGTCGTTGGTTTCGAGAAGATATACTGTATTTGCGTTCAGTTTCAAGATATTGTAGAAATTCAAGAATCAGTTCGCGGGAAAGGTCGTTAAAAAGCATTTTCTCTAATTTAAAGCCACAATACTTTTCAAGGTAGCCATGAAAAATAACAAAGGTGTCCCGGTAAGAGTAAATTGTATTTGTACTGACATTTTTAGTTCCTGCCAGATACACGCTAAAGTATGCGGAGACTAAACCGGCGTAGCTGCATCTATTCCTCATTGCAAAGTACCTCTGTAATGGTATGGAATCGGTCATTGAATGGTTCGGTGACTTCCATGTAGGCTTCCGGGACAAGCCTCAAGTATTTTTCGGTTGTTGTAATTCGGTCATGCCCAAGAGCAGTGCGGAGAATCGGCAAACAGGTATATATGTCTTTTCCTTCGGAACTCCATTTGTTTAGAATGTGGACCGCAAAGGAATGCCTGAGATCATGGAGACGAGGCCCTTTTCCTCGACCTCGGTGTGGAATCCCGGCATCAAATAAGCATTTTCGAAAAATATCGTAAATTGTACTTGTATCATAGAATCCGCCATCAGGAGCAGGGAAAAAGTAAATACTTTTTGCATTTGTCACTAATGGATTACTGCGGTAGGATTTCATGTATGCAAGCATTGAGTCCGAAATTCCTACCAGCCGTTCTTTGTCTCCTTTTGCACCGTATATGGCTAAAACTCCAGCATCCAAATCAACATCTGCAACCTTAAGGTGCAGAGCCTCTGACACGCGCAGCCCACATGTATAAAGCAGGCGAAACAGAACCGGCATAACTAAATGTCGTAGTGGAGATTCTGAAGATTCTTTGGTACAATCTACCGCAGAAAACAATCTCTCGATTTCGTCTTTCGTAAAAATGTAGGGAACGAAACATTTATTTACATGAGGCGCAGGGTGGAATGCACATGGAGCATCATAGCCATTGCTGTGCAAATACTTACAAAGAATTCGCACATACGAAATCCGAAAACATTGCGTGGTTTCGTTTTCGTGAGGTCTCTTTTTCTCCCACTTTTGCAGCAGTTCTTTCGAAATGGCAGGTATACGCAATTGTTGCTCATTGCAAAAGTCATCGAATGCACTGAGTGCCTCAACACCGGCGTTGTATTTATTGCCAAGGGCACGTTTTTGCTCCACAACATCCAGCATATATGGTGCAAGCACACTGGTAAAATGGGGTTCAAGAAGTTTTTCCTCAAACACTAATCAGTCACCTCCAATGCGCAGCTGCGAAGCTGACGTACATTTACACCAATATATTTTTGAGTAGAATCGGCATTTATGTGTCCTAATACACCCTGAATCGAGGTAATGGGGATTCCTTCATCTAACATATGTGTTGCGAGGCTGTGTCGAAGCGAGTGAAGCCCGTGGTGCTTTATTGAATCCAAAGGAATGCCCGCTTTTCGCATATGCTTAATAAGAATGTTGTCAAAATTTTGCAGAGAGACGTATGGAGCGACTGCGCGGAGAAAAATTTCCGGGGCATCGCTTACAGGCCTTCCATTTTTCAGATAGTCTATTACAGCCCATCCAACATCTGTGGGAAGTGGTAAAGTTATCGGCTCTCCTGTTTTGACTTGGGTGAAAGACACCAAATGCTGTTCCCAATTAAAATTGGCAGGGCGAAGATTACGTATATCGCTGGTTCTAATGCCGAGTTTTACTGCAATCATTAAAACTGCATAATCGCGTTTCCCTTGTGGACTTTCACGGTCAACAGAAGCAAGGATACTTTCGATTTGGCTAAGATCTAATGTTGTAGGAATTCGCGCGGAAGCGGATACTTTTACAATTGGCATCATTTTCAAAGACAAATCTGTTTCCTTGTAGCCACTATGCGCAAGGTACTGAAAGAAGCGTAAAAGGATACTGTAATGGAGCCTTACAACCGAATTGCTGTAATTGCACGAAACAACTTTGACGTATCGATTTACAATATCTGCTGAAAGTGATTTGTAATCCGTGACTCCAACGCTGAACAAATAATCTGTAAAGCGAAGAAGAACATTTCTGTGGCTGCGCAGCGTATTCTCCCTGCGTCCGTGGAGAGATAGCTTTTGCAAGTAGTTGACCGCACCTTCTTGCAGTCCTGCAGGGAACTCTCGATTCAACCTCCGCCGAAGCATAACCGCGTTGAAGTGTTGGTAGTCTGACAACAAATCCATTGCACGGTGAACTCGTGAGCATCGCCGTTCTACTGTTCCCGGCTGCACACCGTAGCAATCCAGCATGAACTGCTGAGCCAATTCCGCTGTAAAATATTTCTTTTCATTTTTATTGCAGTACGCTAACAGGTTCCTAAACGTCGAACGAAAGCCTTGAATATAGTTTTCGCTATAGTGCTTTGCAATGATGCAAGGGATAACTCTTTCCACAAGTTCATACACGGTCAGTCGATTTCCATCATCCACAATAACAACCTCCATCATATCTGGAATACTCAAATTATATAGTTATTATGTAGAGAAAAACAGACTGTTTTTATAATTTTTGTCGCTGTACAATTAAAGTTTGGAACGTGGGATACATAATCGCTTTCTTGCCATAAAAGGCGTGATACCGGCTTTGGTGGTAGTGACAGTCGCTGCCGTCCCGCCCGCGGTACCAGCGGTCCTTCAGCTGATCCATACTCGCACCGCTGGGCAGCTTGCGGATTTCTTCCAGAATCGGCTCATCCACCGCCTGACAGTAGCTGTCGATGCGGGCAGGGTTGACTTTGAGTGCTGCAAACAAAATATCCTCTTTGGAATACATGATGGACAGCACATTTTTGAGGCTCTGCGGCGTGTGTTTACTGGCATCCACATGGACGTGCATTCCGCAGCTGTCGTTTACGATGCCCCCTGCGCGGCGTAAGGAACGGACAACCTCCTGCAGCTTTTCCATCTCAGCGTATTCCAGCTTGGGGGAGTTCAACTCAACTTTATACTCGCCCGAAGTAGAGGAGCGCACATATCCTTCCGGGTGAATGCTTGCGTCCCGGACGATTTTCCATTCTTTACCGTCCAAATCTTTGACCCTGTAGGCATCGTAACCACCACCGGAATGCTCGGCGCGGGTGCCAAATAAGTCGGCCAGCGTTTGGGCTGCCGTGGCGCGGTTTATCCCGGTCAGTTCGATTTCACAGCCAAAATACTGGTCACGGAAATCAAGGGGCAAGCGCCTCACCCCGCAGTTCTGCATCCATCTTGGCAATGCGCCGCCCGATGGCTTCCACCACATGGACTGTCACGCCGTTGCCTGCCTGCTTGTAGGCTTGGTTATCGCTCTGGATGGCAAGCACCGTGTCAATGCGGTCATCTGCCCAACCCTGCAGCCGCAGACATTCGCGCGGTGTCAGGCGGCGGATGCGCCCCTCGTACAGAACACCGTGACGGTCTTTTGTGGTAAGTGTATGCATGGGTGCGCCAGGCTTACCGGTGCGTTCGGTGTTGCGGGCGAGGTCGGACTTGATGGGATTTTTGACCGGGCGAACTTCAACAGTGCCTTGTTGGCAGCCCGTTGTAAGTGTATGCGCAATCTCTTTACCAACCCGTCCGCGCCGACTGTTGACTGTGGCGTAGCTCAGGTCGATGCTGTCACCGACCTGTGCCATCTGGTAGCCGGTTTTTGTGGCGCACTTGATCGGCACTCCCACCTCATACAGCCCGGTTTTGCCACCGAAGCCACCCGGATTGGCAGCCAGCGTACAGCTTAATCCTTCGGGGGAGTAGACGCGCTCCCCTTGGTGGCCACCGTGGGTTTGAATAAGAGAACTTCCTGCTGTTTCGGTGAAAGGAAATACTTTTCCTCTACATCGCTCATCAAGATATCCGACAATGTACACGCGGTTTCTTGACTGGGGGACGCCGAAATCTTTGCTGTTAAGACATTGCCATTCCACACCATACCCCAGTCGGTCCAGCGTGTTGAGGATTGTCGCAAATGTCCTGCAGTGGTCATGATTGATGAGACCCACCACGTTCTCAAAAAGCAAATACGGAGGCTTCCTGGCTTCAGCCAATCGGGCCAGTTCAAAGAAGAGAGTGCCGCGTGGATCTCCGAATCCTTTTCGGGATCCTGCAATGCTGAAAGTCTGGTTATCCTGAATTTCGGAATAACCAGACTTATCCCGAATAAAATAAGAATCCCGAAGCCCAGCCGGGAATCCTTGCAGCGCAAGGATTTCTGCATAAAAACTTCGGGATAATATTTTCACTTGTATTGTTGTTTGCCTCTTAATTTAAGCATCATCTCCTCGTCATCTGTATTCCAGAGTGCGTCCGGAATCGTATCGTTTAGCTTGTTTGCTGCTTGCTGAATGGCTTTCCGTTTCATTTCTGTATCAGCATGGGCATAAATTTTTGTTGTTTCAATCTGCGCATGGCCGAGGAATTCGGATACCATAGCCAATGGAACACCGTCTTGGTATAGGTGCATTGCCCGTGTGTGCCGCAGCATGTGGGGATGTACCCGTTCCGGAATGGATGTGCAGACGTGCCGTGCAGATTCTCCATATTTCTTTACAAATGCCGCAACCGTATCAGGAGACATCGGCCTTTGAGGGCCACCATAAGCATAGAACACATAGTCGTCTCGTTTTCTATTTTCTGCCGGATGGAATTTTTTCAGGTAACTGCGAAGGTGCTCCGCTGTTTTCGGCAAAATAGGAACAACCCGTGTCTTGTTTCCCTTACCTGTGAAATAGACACACGGTGAGGTTCTGTGCAGCACTAAATCCTGTATCCTTAAATCCAACATTTCCTGACACCGAGCAGCTGTATCGTACATTAAAACCAGAAACACCATATTCCGGAATCCTGTACGCTTTTTGCAGTTCGGCTGCGCGAGGAAAATAGAAAGTTCTTCTTTTGTGAGATAGCCAACCAAAGCAGGCGGTGGTTTTCGGTATCGAATTCTCTCCACGTCGGCCTGTATTGCAATTACGCGCAGATCTACAATGCCGCCATACCGCACAAAAGAGCGTATTGCGGCAAGCCTTTGCAGCTGTGTTTGTCTACTGCAGTTCCTGACTTTCTCCAACCAGTCCACGAATTCCTGTATGTTTTGGCGGGTGAAATGGCTCCAGTTTACTCGTTGTCTGGGAATATCTTTTGTGCCTTCCAAAAACGTAAAAAGCAGATTCAGAGCATCCTCATAGGATTTTACCGTATTAGAACTGCAGCTTCGGTTTTTCACAAGATAAACATTCAGAAACGAACTTACAACCGTAAAAAACTGAGCATCCTTAACCTTCATCATGCACCTCCGGAAGCAATTTTTCCCATGCAGTACGGTCTACTGTTCCAACACGCTCATAAAAATCAGGAACCATGTGGACATAGTAAAGCGTATCTTCATAACGGGCGTGTCCCATGTATGCGGAGAGAAACGGCAGCATTGCATCAATATCACGGCCTTCTCGCATCCAACGACAGATACATTCCGTTGCAAAAGTATGTCTGAAATCGTAAACCCTAGGTTTAGGTCCCTCAAACGCAGTAATTCCGGCCATACTGAAGCATCTCCAAAACATTTCTTCTGTCCAACGCTTCGTATACGGCCCCTCCCCATCGTATCTCGGAAAAAAGTAATCGCTGTCCGGGTAAATTTCTGAGATCAGGGTGGAATAGCTTCTCATAATCTGAAGCAAATCATCTGCAACCGCAACGACACGGTCCTTGTGCCCTTTGGATTCCACAACGTAGACAGAACCGCGAACCAAGTCCACATTTTCCTTCTTGAGCAGTCTCGCTTCTGCGGGCCGCAATCCGCAGCAATACAGCAATCTGTAAAATACCGGGATAACAAGATGTCTGGCCGGAGCTTTCCCGTGAGGCCGAAAGCTGTCAGCACCGTGGAAGAACGCTTTTATCTCCGCTTCATTGAAGATATGTGGAACATACCTGGGGCCTTTGCTGGTCATGGATATGGGAATCATATATGCTTCTGTTCCAACAGCCCGAAGATACTTTGCAAACTCCCGTATGACCATAATACGATTTCGGTGGCCTGCTGTGTTTTCCGTATCTCGTTTCTCCAGCCATGCAAGTGCGAGTTCACAATCCAGACAATCTTTTTCAGGGAACCTTTCTACACAGAAATCGTCAAACCTCCCTAGAATACGGATACTCTCATTGTAAGGAAAACCAAGACTGTTCTTGTAGCCTACAAAGGCGCGAATCTGTTCTCCAAAACGGCTTTTCAAAGATGGTCTTGTCATAACAAGGCCTCCTGTGCAATGGGAATTGCAGAAATAGTACCTGCGCACACTTTTAATTTCTCTAGGGATGACGCGGTATATTGGCGCAAGGACACAGACGACGAGTGTCCTAGAATATCGCAGATTAGTGGCGCAGGAATATTTGCTTCCAGCAATTGTCTTCCCATTCCTCGCCGGAAAGCATGCGGCCCATTCATCTTCCGGTCCTTTCCCAATGCAATGTGTGCATATTTTGCAATCACCGTCCACATACTTCCAATCTTTGTATAGGGGCGCAGTACCCGCAAAAATATATACTCAGATTTGCACTTGGGCCGGGCATGGAGAATGTAATCGGCAATCGCATTTCCAGTTTTTGTATCAAGCGGTAAGGATACAGGGATGTTTGTTTTCTCTTGTACCAGACGCAGTTCGCAGGCATCCCAGTCAATACTGTCAAACTTCAGGTTTACAATGTCACAGCCGCGTAAGCCAGTTGTGTACGCAAGCATAATCATTGCATAATCTCGCATCCCCATTGTGCTGCTGCGATTTATTGCAGAGAAAATCTTTTGGGCATCTTCGTGAGTGTATCCTACATAAACACGCCGACGTTTTGCAGCAGAAAATACAAGCGCTGGTGAGATATCGGGCAGCTCAGGATGTTTTTCGGCCATGAATCGCGCAAAGGAACGCATACTTCCGGTTAAATTAAATATACCAAGAGGAAATGTTTCTGAAATCTTTGCCAGACATCTGGTGACATCTGGCAAGGTGATCTCAGCATAGCGGTATATCCCCAAAGTGGCCATGGTACGGAAAAACGTCCGAACCGATGAAAGATAAAACTGGCGGGAGCCTTCTTTCAAATAGTTTTCATTGTCCATGTACAGTTGGTATTGCGAGAGCAGATTTTCAAACTCTGGCGGAGCGCAGGCAAAATTATATTTTCTTAACTTCTGCTGAGACACCTGTCCGGTCGAGAGATATTCCTCGATCCAATGGGCAGCTTTGCGCATCGTCTGAAAGGATGCCTTTTGTATTGCTCCGTTCACAAAATTTTCTTGGACCGTTTTTACGAAAAGGGCAAGCGTTTCTGGAGAGTAGGACTCTTCACCGCGAGAAATGAAGAAGTTCAAGATAGCACCAAATCCACAATAGATATAATTGGTCTTTGTCTTATCGGATAGTTCCAACTGCATGACGGCATCTCTGGTTCTACAGATAATGTCTATTACCTTCATGGAATTGCTCGGATTGCAGGAAATGGCTTGAAACAATGGGTTGTGTTCAGTCTCCCAAGGCCGTATAGGTTCATCCTGAATTTTTCCATACTCCGCCATTTGGTCGAGATAAACTGCGGCACGCCGAGTTATGCCCCACTGGTAGTGCGGCAATGTTCCGGATTCCTGTTTAGCACGTTCCTGCCAGACAAAATTTTGAACCGTCTCTTTGGAATACAATATCTGACCTTTGCCCAAACAATGCTTTACAATCCGTCGAGTTCCATACCTCTCAAACTCATGTACCGTTTTGGCCTTGAGGCCGCGTCCGCTTAAGGCATCTAATACACGCGCAGAAAGGACTGTGATTTCAATTTTGTTCACACTAATACACCTCACAATGTTGATTCGGATTACAATCCGTAGCAACATTATAGCAGGTGCCATCTTCAAAATATTATCCCGAAGTTTTTATGCAGAAATCCTTGCGCTGCAAGGATTCCCGGCTGGGCTTCGGGCTTCTTATTTTATTCGGGATAAGTCTGGCAAGGAAATCCGCCGCAGAGCAGCTGGAAGTCCGGCATGGTGCTGGGGTCGGCTTTTCGGGCATCTTCAATGAACCACTCTCCCTTCGTGTCAAACAGGGCGTTGTAACTGCGGTTGGCGTATTTGTCGATTTCGCAGTGCCCTACGCATTCAAATCCTCCGGCACGGGTCAGTCCTTCGCGGAAACCGCCGATGCCGGAGAACATATCCACGAACTTGATCAAGGGCACAACTCCCGATGGGAATGTTTGCCGGATCTGCGAAGGTGCTTAATAGGCGCCCCTCATCAAAAACAAAAGCAGCCCGTCATAGGCTGCACCAAACAAGATTTTTTTACCGTTCATAATGTATAAACCTCCTCGTATTATAAAGTAGTAGTTATTAAAGTCCCTCTCCAAGGACAAAATGCTACAATAGACAAGGTGCTGTGGATTGGTTTA
>OKVA01000566.1_pt1 | contig 12369 bp, 7 predicted proteins | sample 1606741 | NCBI WGS metagenome assembly OKVA01 (sample SAMEA3882528, study PRJEB24775) | human gut metagenome | biome: human-associated habitat; feature: intestine environment; material: feces | place: Netherlands | collected 2009/2010 | reverse complement strand
CTCTTCCGATCTCAAGTTTGTTGGTAATTCTGTTCATCAGCATACAAGGGCTTTTTCAATGGTGTTTGTATCGGAAGAAACGTAAGGCTTCGCAACATATTATTGATTTAGTAGACGGACTGGAAGAAACCTATTATATTGCAGACGTTTTACCAAAGCCAAAAGAATTTCAAAATAAAGCCTATTGCTACGCACTAAAAAAAGCCTGCAAATCTATGAATGATGAAATCGGCAAAATCACAGAGGAAAAGCAGGACTATCAAGAATATGTGGAAAGTTTCGTCCATGAAATTAAAATACCGATAGGAGCATTGTCTTTGACGTTTGACAATACAAAAAATTACACATTAAAAAAAGAAACAGACAAAATATTTCAGTTAGTGGAACAAATGCTCTACTATGCAAGAAGCGAAAATACGGAAAAGGACTATTTTGTAAAACAGTTGCAGTTAGACGAAGTGATACATAATGTCATTCTGAAATTCCGTCATTCGCTTATGGAAAGAAAAGCAATTATCAATATCCATGACATAGAAAATGTCATTTATACTGATGAAAAATGGCTGACATTCATTCTATCTCAAATCGTGCAAAATGCGATTAAGTATTTTGATAAGCAAGAAAATAAGCTGACGATATACAGTCAAGACAATGGTACAAATATATTGCTTGTGATTGAAGATAATGGTTGTGGAATAAAAGCGTCTGATTTATCCCGTGTATTTGAAAAAGGTTTTACGGGTTCAAATAGAAACAAGGCAAATGCAACGGGTATGGGACTGTATCTATCGAAAAAATTATGCGATAGGTTGGGCTTGAAATTGGATATTGCTTCTACGGAAAAAGAATATACAAGACTGACCATTACATTTCCAAAAGGAACAGTTCATAATTTTTCAGAGTAATTTGAAAACCATGCCAACATTGATACGGTGCTTTAAGGGGGCTTGCATTATGGAAAGCTTTAAGTACAATTCTTTGCAATCAAATTCCACCTAATAGCACACTATTAAAAATTGAATATGTTTTAGCTTTAAAGGCTCGTACAGACTATATGTTTTGTGCGGGCTTTTTTCATACCCGAAAAAAATTTAAAAATTTTTCAAAAGAGGTCATTAAATCACACCTTTCATTCCCTATATGGTGCGGAAAGAGGGATAAACACTTTTCAAATCATAGTGGAAAGGGGGTGAGATTGATGAAACCGTCTGACTTCCAGAAAACAGTTCAATGTCGCTTTGAAAGTTGTTTGAAGAAAGTTGTCCGTCATATTGTAAAGGACTACCAACAAGGATTGAAACGACGAAAAGATAAAGAAATTCCATTCTGTGAACTTCCAGAAATTTTCGTTGAAAATTTTGCTGTGTGGGACGACTACGAAACAGATTATACAATCTTTTCAGTATGTGGCATTGATATTCGTGTCCTTGATGATGAGCTGGCAGAAGCCTTGAAAAAACTTCCAGAAAGAAAGAGAAATACTCTGTTAATGTATTACTTCTTGGAAATGACAGAAAGTGAAATTGCCAACTTACAAAAGATTACGCAAAGCGGTGTATTTAGAAACCGACATCATGCTTTGGAAACTATGAAAAAAATACTAAAGGAGAAGCAGTAAAATGAAGCAAACATTTAAGAAGCCGTCCTACTATTTGCTTTCGCAAGCAATGGACGGGGACGAAAAAGCGATTGAAAAAATACTGGCATTTTATGACCCGTACATATCAAAGTGCTGTTTGCGTCCACTCTATGATGAATACGGCAATGTCTATATTGTTGTAGATATGGAGTTAAAGGGACTTATCCGAGAAGCACTTATCAAAATGATTTTAGGGTTTGATATTGCCTTAGAAATCGAAGAAGAATAAGCAGTTTTTAGCAGAGCATGGTTTAATGTCCCCCTCTTTCCTGCTCTGCCCTGCTTTTATATGAAAGCAACACGCTTTCGCCACAGCTCTTTGACAACTGAATAAAGCAGACAGATACGTTTGTGAGATAGCGAGCCACGGGGACTGTACGCCACGACCTTTTCAAAAGAAAGCGAGCGACCCACGCAGTGATCCGAGAGCGACTGTTGGAAAAGTCGTTTTGCCATGACCTATCCTCACAGAATAATGATACGTCCGCATGGTGCGGTTCTGCCCACAAGAATGGGAATAGTTGAGATACTAACAAAGCTTTCCAATACCATCTGTTTGCTTCTGTAACATTGTGAAAAATACGCATATTGGATAAGCCTATGTGCGTATGTTGAGAATAGATAGTTGATTAAGGGAGCTGATACATTGACTAAAAAAAAACCTGCACAATATATTGTAGAACGAGAATTTTTATGTAAATTTTCTGTAGAAGAATTACTTATCCGTATCGTGAAATCTCATATTAAAAACGCATATCAAGAGGGGAAAACCTTTGAAAATCATGGAAAGAAGCCGTACTTTATTGTATGATATTATTATAGGTACGGCAGTTGAATAGGTGGAAAAATGATTTATCAAAAAGGTTCAAGCTTATTTAACGTAGCTATTTATATCAGATTATCACGAGAGGACGGAGATAAGGAAGAAAGCGATAGTGTAGGAAATCAGAGAAAACTTTTAACAGAATATGTGAATAAGCATGATGACTTTATCTTATATGATGTTTATATTGATGACGGTTTTACGGGAACGAATTTCGATAGACCAGACTTTCATAGAATGATTGCTGACATTGAAGATAACAAGGTAAATTGTGTTGTTGTAAAAGACCTTTCCCGTTTTGGACGAGATTACATTGATACGGGGCGATATTTGGAAAGAATATTTCCAGAGCTTAATGTTCGTTTTATTTCTGTAACAGATAATATTGATAGTATGAAGCAGGCATACGATATGTTACTTCCTATTAAAAATATATTTAACGAACAGTATGCCAGAGATATTTCTAATAAAGTTCAAGCGACTGTAAAATCAAAGCAGAAAGCAGGAGAATTTATCGGAGCATTTACAAGCTATGGCTATAAGAAATCTCCTGCAAATAAGAATAAACTTGTGATTGATGAATATGCGTCCGAAGTTGTAAAACGAGTATTTACTATGTATGCACAAGGAATAGGAAAACAAAGCATTGCAAAAATACTAAATGCAGAGGGTATCCTTTGTCCGTCGGAATATAAAAAGCTCAACGGTGAAAATTATAAAAATTGCAACCGTTTGGAGAAAACTTCCTATTGGACGTATTCAACAGTAAATATCATGTTGAAAAATGAAATGTATATCGGCAACATGATACAAGGGAAGAAACATCAGCGTATGAGAAGCAAACAGCGACCAGTTGAGAAAGAAAACTGGATAAGAGTTGAAAATACGCATGAACCGATTATAGACCGTCAACTGTGGGATAAGGTACAAAAACTGCTGACAAAGAAGCATAGGGATATTGACTTGGAAACAAATAAAAATATCTTTGCAGGCTTTATAAAGTGTGGCGATTGTGGTCGGGCAATGATGAAAAATTTCTGGCGACGTGCAGACGGAAGCAGGTCTTATTCATTCTATTGTGGAACTTACAAAAGAAGTGGAAAGGACTATTGCACTCCGCATACTCTCCCATTTCAAGTATTGAATGATATTGTGCTGGGCGATTTAAAGCAGATTATCCGCAATGTAGAGAATTTGCAGGAGCTTGTAAAATCACAATCTTTCACAGCAACAAAAATCAGAAAATCAACTGACATAGAACTGACAAAGTTAAAAACAGAACTTGAAAGAGTAAAGAAACTGAAAAAGTCAATTTATGAAGATTACAAAGACGAACTGATTTCTAAAGAAGAATTTCTTTCTTATCGAGAGGACTATCAACAAAAAGAAACGCTTTACTCCAAACAGATTGAAACGCTGGAAGAAAAGAAAAAAGAAAGTGTAACAGAAGATGTTTTTGAAACACCGTGGTTAAGGCGGTTGTTGGAACTGAAAGACATTGAAGAATTAGACAGAGATATTATTGTGGAAATGATAGACCAGATAACAGTTTATGAAAACCGCAAACTTAAAATCTCATACAACTTCGGAAATGAACTGGAACATTTATTTTCAAGCGTTTACTGTGAGGACTTGGAGAAAAAGGCTATCTAATCTCAATACATTTCTAACTCCCCATATATACTGGGGAATACATATCACAATTTGCGTAAACTACAACCAGCACATGGTGGAAGTGATCCCGGTAAGATTTCCACCTCCGGCGTCATGGAAAAGGATGTCAACCTGAGTATTGCAATGGCGCTTAAACAGCTGTTTGAAAACAGAGGCTTTACTGTTGTCATGACCAGAACCACCGACTGCGACCTCGCCCCGGATAATTCCAAGCATCCAAAGACAGATGATCTGACAAAGAGAACTGCCCTGATGTCTAAAAGCAATGTGGCAGTCAGCATCAGTATCCATCAAAACAGCTTTGAGGACAGTTCAAGCAGCGGTCCACAGGTATTCTATTATGAAGCCTCTGATGCAGGAAAAGAGCTCGCATCCTCTGTTCTTGGAGCTTTAAACACTTCTCTTTGTGTCGCAAAGCCACGAAGCATTAAGCCCAATAAAGAATACTTTATACTTAAAAAATCCACATCCCCGACCGTAATCGTAGAATGTGGATTCTTGAGTAATCCTGCTGAGACACTTCTTCTTACTGACAAAAACTATCAGGATGACCTGGCACATGCAATATATATCGGTGTTACAGACTATCTTGCGCAATCACCCTCTGGACATTTACAATAAACTGCTCTGCGATGTGATATAGTCTGGTTGTCTGGACACTTTCGCTGCCATCAAGCTGCTTTTTAGTCTCATTATCTGACTCAGTATTTGATTTCATATCTGACATCTTAGACTCTTTTGCAGATATATCATGCTCCAGTGCCACATCTATGCGCACACGCTGTTCACCATCACTTATTCCGGCCTCAAACATAGTGATATTGTCTTCAAACAGCTTTTTAGTCTGCTCATCGTCTGTGACTATCATAGCAGATACTGAGTTTTCCTTTGCCTCAAAATATGCAGCTACCCTGCCGCATTTTTTATCCTCAAGGAATATGTCAACCAGTCCCTTTTTATCTTCACCTCTTACTATGCGAAGCTTCATACCTGTGACCCCGTCTGCAGTCTCTATTGGTACAATATAGTTTTCCTGTCTCGACATATTTGAAGCTATCCTTAGCTGACTGCATAATAGCTTCATCTGTCTGAGGTCTATTGAACCGGTGTGCCTATCCTCTATAATCATCGAATCCATAACATGCTCTGCTGTATCAGCCAGCGTTTCCTGCGCCTGCGCAAGCTCCTTTGGATTTTTGACCGACTCAGAAAACCGTCTGAGAGTCTCATCCAAAAGAGCCCTTGCCGTAGCACTGTCTCCACGCTCCCAGAGATTTCTTACTGCCTCTGACGGATTTTTCATTAGCCGTGACGCAGCCATGAGGTTTACTGCGGTTGTTTTTACATCATATTTCTCCAGAAAAGCATATACGTTCTCAGGCACCGAAACTGCCTGATTGAACTGTCTTAGCTGTTCTGTGGCATATTGCTCTGACAGTGCGTTATCCTCGTCTGCCTCATATACAGCCTGCCTTAACTGCTCCGGAGTCATATCAAGCCAGCTGTCATACTGCACAAACTCCATTTTCTCAGGTGAAAGTGTATCAAGCACATCCCTTAGGCAGTTTGTATGATATGCGCTTTCTATCTGTGAGTCAATTTTAATGCCCCTGCTTACACTGTCCACTCCGGCAAAGGTATCGTCCACCTTATAGTCCATGGCACTCTTTCCTCGTACCCGGACCGCTGTAAGCAGATTTTTCATTGTAATATCTGCTCCCTGATTAACAAGTGAGCCTATCACAGCACCATCTGACTGCTCCACCTGTGAAATAAGCCTGTATATGCCTATATATGAGTCTCTTTCCTCCTCTGAGATTTCATTTTTCTTTTCAAGCTTCCAGAGAAACTCGCTGAATTTCTCATCCTTTTCGTCAGGATTTTCTGATTTTATCCGTCTGGCAGTGTCACTTATGTCACTCATGCTCATATCAAGCGGTGATATGCCTCTTTTTATCATCTCAATCGTCACCGCCGGTGTCATATCGCTGAATGCTCTCTGCACCTGCTCATCTACAGACTTTATCTGCTTTATATTGTCCTCTGTGATGTCGGTACTATTGTACGCAAGTATCCGCACAGCCCTGCGATTGCTTTCAGATGTATCTATCTGAAGTTCTTTAAGTATATCATCCACATTCTGAAATGCTTTTGACATACTATCTCCCATATCTGCCCGCGGTGATGTCATAAGAGTCTCATATCCTGAGGCTGCTGCTTCTAATGACTGCTTCATTGCTTTGCCTGCTGTATACAGCTCATACACAGTGTCATCAGCGGATTCCAGGGTCAGTACATACGCCGGCTGCTGCTTCATCTGATTGAAAATATCACAGACATTATTGTACATACGTACCCTATCATCAGATGCCTCTACACTGCTCTCACCAAACAGCGCTCCGTAGTATTTATTTTCCTGCTGCTTAAGCAGCTCCACTACACGTTCAATAGGCTCTGTGTCTATTGAAACTCCTTTTTTTATGAGTGAAAGGTTGGCTTCTGCTGTCATGGAAAGTCTCGCTTCCTCAAGCTTTCTTTGAGCTGTCACAAGCCTTGCTTCCCGGCTGTCTGTAATCTGATTATCCGCAGCTTTATTCGCTGAGGCTTGCGATGCTGCACTATCCTTGCCCCTTGCAGCTATAAGCTTTGACAGATTCTCTATCGTGACAGGTATGTTATCTGACTCTAATGTGACAATGTCATCTGCGGTCGCCTCACCTAATACATCACATGCTTTCTTTGCCATGTCAAATGTCAGGCCATCTTGTGACATAGTGGCTTCTGTAGCCTTTTTTCCCATTGCCAGTGCTTCTGTCACTGCCCTTGCATAAAAATCACTGCTCACATTTTCTTCTGCTGCGTTGATGCAGTCTACCTGATTCGCAAGCAGCACATTATCAGGTGTAACGGCTATATCTTCATCTATCAGCCATCTGCACTGATTCAGATTCTCATCACTACTGTCTATATGAGCTTCCTCTAATATCTGTTTAAGCTGTGGCTTAAGCTCCTCAAACAGCTCATCTGATATCTCCGTCATTTTGGTTTTCTGCCTGTAATCTTGTACCTGACTGCTGCTGTACGTAGCCTTGTATACATTGGAAACCGTCGGATTCATGTTATTTCTGACCAGATATGCCTTTGTCTCATTGGATATATTTGTAAGGCTCTTTGCCCGGTCTATGGCATCTGTACCTGCCTTTATATTATCATCTGTAGCAGGAATATCATATGCTTTCATCTGATTGACAAGCATGGCCGCTTCAGTCTGGCTTCCCGTGATGTCTGTAAGCTGCTCCCTGCTCAGATCATCTCCATATATGGATATATCTACACCTGCCTTTGCCAGCACTGCTTTTATCTTATCGGTCTCAGTGACAATGACATCGTAGCCGTCATCCTTTGCAGCTTTGTAATCATCACTCGTGGTGGTGCTTGCAGTGACAATCATATCATTTCGCCTGTTTTCTGAGGTCTGATTCATGTCATTTAGCAGATTTTCTGCCATATCTGTGTCATCGCTGTTCCCGGCTTCATTTTTAGCCTGTGGTCTTGCATATATAGTATCCGACATATCAACAGAGTTTGACGAACCGACAACAGCCGCCTTTTTTGACATATTGTCACTGCTGTCTGTCTTTATGTAGTCTGACACACGCATACCCGCTGTCATGTCATTTATGGTTTTTGTGTCCGTATTTTTCGTATCTGTGCTTTTATTAATCAAATTCTCTATCTGCATATTTCCTGCTCCGTGCCCTGCATATATACCATCTCTGCAGCCTTTATTTATGGATATTTTTTTCTCATATGTGAGGGGGTGGTTCTGAATAGTTATCTTTTTTTATATATCGACATATAATACGCAAAAATAAAGACCGCGCCTTAAATTGGCGCGGTCCTTTACCCTGCTATTTACCGGTATATTAGTATTTAAATACAGCAACTCCGTAAGGCGCAAGTGGATAAGCAAATGAAAATGGTCTGCCGTCACACTCTGATTTGACTGCCTTATAGTCCAGCTTCTTATATGACTGTTTTGCTGCCTTGCCTCTGCCCTTTGCAGCCTTCTTTACAGGCTCTTGTACCGTTTTGCCGGTAAACTTAGGATCCTCACTATCTAAAACGAGCTGATATGTCTTGTGCTTTGGCACTCCGACTCTGTAATCAGGTCTCTCTACCGGTGTGAAATTGATGACAAAGAGCATATTATTCTTGCCATCCTTGCTCTTTCTGATAAAGCTGAAGATGCTTCTGTCTGCATCGTTTGCATTTATCCATTCAAAGCCTTCCCAGCTTGAATCCAGCTCATACAGACAGCGGTTTCTCCTATAGAGGTGAAGCAGCTCCTTTACCCAGTTTTGGATCTTTTTATGCTCCGGATTCTCAAGCAGATACCAGTCGAGTTCTCTTTCCTCACTCCACTCCTGCTTCTGTGCAAACTCCTGTCCCATGAAAAGAAGCTTCTTTCCACAGTGTCCCATCATAAATGCATATCCTGCCATGAGGTTCTTGAATTTATCCCCTTCTAAGCCCGGCATTTTGTTGAGCATAGAACACTTCAGATGTACCACCTCATCATGTGACAGTACCAGAATATATTTCTCACTCTCATTATAGCTCATCGCAAATGTCATCTTGTTGTGGTTATTTTTACGGAAATATGGATCCAGCTTCATATAATCAAGGAAGTCATGCATCCATCCCATGTTCCATTTGTAGCTGAAGTTCAGTCCGTCTTCCTCTACCTTGCCTGTTACCTTTGGCCATGCGGTAGACTCTTCGGCTATCATTACAGTTCCGTGATTTCTTCCAAGTATGAGTGTATTGATATGCTTGAAAAACTCTACTGCCTCGAGGTTCTTATTTCCTCCAAACTTGTTTGGCACCCACTGTCCGTCGTTCTTTCCATAGTCAAGATAAAGCATTGACGCAACTGCATCCACACGGAGTCCGTCTACGTGGTAATTTTCTATCCACATAAGTGCACTTCCGATAAGGAAGTTCTTTACTTCATTCTTACCGTAGTCAAATATCTTTGTGCCCCAGTCGGGATGCTCTCCCTTTCTTGGGTCTGCATACTCATATGTGGCTGTTCCGTCGAAATTGGCAAGTCCATGCGCATCCTTTGGGAAATGTGCAGGTACCCAGTCGAGGATTACTCCGATATTATTTTTATGGCACTGATCAACAAAGTATGCAAAATCCTCAGGCTCTCCATACCTCGATGTAGGTGCATAGTAGCCTGTCACCTGATATCCCCATGAGCCATCAAACGGATACTCTGAAATACCCATAAGCTCAATATGTGTATATCCCATAGTTTTCACATAGGATATGAGTGATTTTGCAAGCTCCCTGTATGTATAAAAGCCCTCATCATCCCTGCCCGGATGTCTCATCCATGAGCCCGGATGGCACTCATATATAGCCATAGGTGAAGAATATACATCAGCATCTGACTTTGCTGCTCTCTTATCCATCCACTCTTTGTCAGTCCATGTGAAGTGCTCGATATCTGTGATGATTGACGCTGTTCCCGGACGAAGCTCTGCGTAGTTTGCGTATGGATCCGCCTTGTACAGCTTATCACCCTGTTCAGTGACTATAATAAACTTATACATCTGACCCTTTTGCGCTCCCGGTACAAAAAGCTCATACACTCCCATGGTTTCCGGCTCTACACGCTTCATCTCATGACTGGTCTCATTCCAGTCGTTAAACTCACCAAACACGTATACTTCCCTCGCATGTGGCGCCCAGACGTCAAAGCACACTCCTTTTTTTCCTTTACGCTCAGCTAAGTGAGCACCCATCTTCTTGTAGATATCATAGTGTGTTGCCTGACCAAACAGGTAACAATCCATTGCTGTAAAATTACACATATATATACCCCCCATAAGTATTTATTTTTCCCTGAAATGATCCTCTTTGAGTACAATTCGGTCATCATCTGTATATCGCCTGGCTGTCAGAATACTTATAGCCTTCTTAAGTCCGCTGTGAGCCTCCCTGTCTATGGCCTCGTCAATTATATCCTTGACCTCTGTCAGAGTGGTAGCCTGGTCTATCCTCTCAATATTGCTGATTCTGTTATGCAATGCCAGAATAGCCATCTCATCTATCTTGTACCCAAGCTCTGCAGAGTACGATTTGGCAAACAATACGAGTTCATCATTTGTAAAAATAGGAACCGATATCTTTTCCGTGAACTTGGATGCAAAGCCCTCATCCATTGAGAGAGCCTTTTTTATACCCTTTGATGTATCCTCAAGTATATAGAGTGTTCCTGTAATATCATGCTCCATCAAAAATGATAGCTGGGCAGCTATGCTGCGGTCGATATCACCGGCTCTTTCTATGATGAGACAGCCTCCTGTTATCTTTCTGACTACCTGCTGCACATCCTTTTTATTGAGTGCGGCAGCATCAATCTTGCCCATCTTTCCTGTAAGCTGTTCACCATCTTTTTGTAATACCTTTATAAAGCTTGTAGCAAGCATTGTCTTTCCGCAACCCTGCTCTCCCTGTATAATGAGGTTGCCTGTGGATGCATTTTCTTTCCTGTTGAAATGATCAAGCACTGCATTATATGCCTTGCAGATCTGATCCTCCATACCCTTTACCGGTATGAAATATGAAAATATAGCTTTCTGTTCGCTTGTAAGCTCTTTTATATGTTTTGTTTCTTTCAATTTCGAGTCATCTTCTTCGCTGTCTAAATCCTCCGGCAATGAAATATCCGGCATTTTTCTTGTCTTAGCCATATCCAGCTTCTTCTCCAGTCCCGGATTCTTTGCTGTCATCTTGGCTATTTCCTGCTCGATAAATGATGTCACATGATCAAAATCTCTCTTCTCAGAAACGTTTTCTTTCTCCTGTGAAGTCTCATCATCTGATGTATCATCATCGACATTTAACATATCATCTGTTATTTCAGGCATCATGGTAGTCGGCTGCATGAGTATCTCGTCTTTCTCAGACTCCTCTGCCATAATTATATCCTCCGGCTCTCCAACCGGTTCCCTGGCTTCATCTGCAGCCTCTTCAGGTACTTCCCGTGACTCCTGCACTTCTTCTATAGCTTCTTCCGGTGCTTCCTGCGGCTCCTGTACTTCATCCACAGTCTCCTCTGCATAAAGCTCCTGCATATCCGGTTTCTGCTCTTCTTCAGGCTCCTTCACGGCAGCTTTCTGCTCTATAATATCAACCGGCACCTTCAAATACTCCTCCTCAAGAAGTTCCTTCGGAGTGACACCTGCATCCAGCTTTGGAATGACATCATTTAGTCTCTCCATGATGTCTCCTGCCTCCTGAAGTGCTCTTGCCTTAGCTGACTCAAGTTTCTGCTGCTCAGCCTCTTTAAGTGCAATTTCAGCCGCATGTCTGGTCTTTTCCCATTCTTCAAGCACATCCTGTATAGACATCTGTCCTGTAATCTGATGCTCAAGCTGAGTCTTTTCACTCATGACCATAGACATCTGTCCGTCAGCGTCTTCACCCAAAAGCTCCTTGAAATTCAACTTAAGTGAACCATCTATCTCTTCATCTGTAGCGATATGTTCTGTCTCTTCCGGCTGCTGTACATACTCTTCCTGCTCCTTTTCGAGCTTGAGATAAGGAATATCCTCAACTATTTTTTTGATGGTATCCATCGTATCAGCAACTTCATTCTTGCCCTTGGCCTCCATGATCTGCTGCATACCCTTGGCAATCTCCTGCTGTAAATTTACAGTATTGAACTTCTCCTGATTTACAGTAATCTGCGGAATAGTTACGTCATCATGCACTATCTCTCCGCCCTTTACCATCTCCATGGCACCTATCTCAGTGACCTCAGCCTCATCCTTTATCTTAGCCGGCTTTTCCTTCTCTGCCTTGAATCGTCTGTACTTTTCCTCCTGATCCTTGGTAAGTGGCTGATAAAGCATCTTAAGCTCCAGCGCACGCTCCACATATGGTCCGTCTCCGAACCACAGAATGAGCTCATCGCAGGCATCTATACACTTATCGGCTTTTCCGGCCTTGTGGTATAGATATGCAAGCTCATATGCCCACTCCTCAGTGTATTCTTCATCCTTGTACTCTTCAAGAATAGTGATAAGCTCATCAAATGAAGCTCCCTGCCCTTTTTTGATGGCATATCTTAATACATACTTCATATCATCATGAGGAGCTATCTCAACAAACTCATCATAATACTCTGAAGTATGTATTAAGATATGCCATCAAA
>OKVA01000552.1_pt1 | contig 12585 bp, 10 predicted proteins | sample 1606741 | NCBI WGS metagenome assembly OKVA01 (sample SAMEA3882528, study PRJEB24775) | human gut metagenome | biome: human-associated habitat; feature: intestine environment; material: feces | place: Netherlands | collected 2009/2010 | reverse complement strand
GACCTCGACGACCTGTTATTCGGCCGAAGCCGCCGACGCCAGCCGCTCGCCGAAAGCCTCCATCGCGCGGCCGATGACCGTCTCGGAGAATTTGGCGTAGTGGCGCGTCATGTTGGTGTTCGAGTGCCCGAGAATCTTGGCCAGCACGTCGATCGGCATTCCGTATTCGACGGCCATGCAGGCGAAGGTGTGGCGGGCCACATGCATAAGTAACAGGAAAGCAAGCGATAACAGAAATGAGTAGATAAAACTTAAATGGTTGGTATTTAGCATATTCGCTGAATTCTGCCAAATGAGTAAAACGCAAAAAAAGGTAATTTATAGTATTCGTTCAGTTACCAAAGCGTTAGCTGTCCAGTTACCGAAGCATACAGGTAACGCAATGAGGAGTACAGAAGTTATCACAATGGGCTATTATTCACTGGTTGTCAATATTTTGCATATCAAAGAACGCTTATAAATTAGGTAATTTTGCCATTAAAGAATAAGCGTATGAAAGTAGAAAAATTCAAGGTGTTGCTCTACCTGAAAAAGAGCGGTCTTGACAAGTTCGGAAAGGCTCCAATTATGGGACGAATAACGGTGAACAACACGATGGCGCAATTCAGTTGCAAGCTGTCATGTGCTCCAGAGTTATGGAATCCACGGGAGAGTCGGTTGAATGGAAAAAGTAAAGAAGCGGTGGAAACCAATGCAAAAATCGACAGGTTGCTATTGGCTGTAAACTCTGCCTTTGATTCTCTCGTGGAGCGGAAAAATGATTTTAATGCAACGGATGTAAAAGAAATGCTTCAAGGCAGCAAAGATACCCAAATGACATTGCTCAAGCTGTTCGACAGGCATATCGAGGAAGTGAAGTCCCGTGTGGGGATAGACATATCCCACCGTACACTTCCAAACTATATTTATACCCGTAACCGTCTTGCAGAATTCATAAATTGCAGATTCAAGGTGTCAGACCTTGCCTTTTGCCAGCTTAATGAACTGTTTATACGTGAATTTCAGGAATATGTAGTAATTGAGAAACGACTGGGAGTCCAGACTGTGCGTCACTATTTGGCCATACTGAAAAAGATTTGCCGTATCGCGTTCAAGGAAGGACATTCGGACAAGTCCTATTTTGAACACTACCAGCTGCCAAAACAGAAAGAGACACCACCGAGAGCATTGAGCAAGGATGATTTCGAAAAAATAAGAGATGTAGAGCTTACCGGCTGCCGCCCCGAACACTCTATTGTCAGGGATATGTTTCTTTTCGCCTGCTACACCGGAACTTCATATGTTGACGTAGTTGCAATTACTCCTGATAACCTATCCAAGGATGATCAGGGAGCGCCATGGTTGAAGTACCGAAGAGGCAAAAACGGACAACTGTGCCGTGTCAAGCTGTTGCCGGAAGCCGTGGTTCTTATTGAAAAGTACAAGGATGAGACAAGGGCTACCTTGTTTCCTGTCATCCCCTACCAGGCTTTGAAGTGGTGTCTTACAAGCATCAAAATGAAAGTCGGGATAAAAGGCCGTTTGTCATACCACATGGGGAGACATTCGTTCTCGACCCTTATGACATTGGAAAACGGTGTGCCGATTGAAACTGTCAGCAGGATGCTGGGACATGCGGATATAGGTACAACCCAAGTATATGCCCGTGTGACTCCCAAAAAACTTTTTGAGGACATGGACAAATATATCGAGGCGACAAAAGACCTGAAACTGATTCTATAACTCTTAAAATATTTAAACAATGCGAAGTACATTTTCAATTCTCTATTATATTAACCGAGGCAAGGTCAAAGCCGACTGGACAACAGCCATCATGTGCCGTATCACGATTGACGGCAAGAGCAGTGTATTTACTACCGGATATTATTGCAATCCTGAATGCTGGAATACCAAAAACGGAACGGTAAAAGATGGCAGGACAAACGGTCTTCTTGCGAACCTACGGGCAAGGCTTGAAACTTCTTACATGAACCTGTTAAAGGAAACGGGTATAATAACTGCTGAAATGCTGAAAAACGAAATAACATGTGTAGGGACTGTTCCTATGACTCTCTTAAAAGCTGGAGAAGAAGAACGCGAAAGGTTGAGAATCCGTTCCGTAGCGATAAATTCTACCTCATCTTACCGTCAGTCCAAGTCTACTCAGGCATACCTGCACGAATACCTGCTTTCTATGGGGATGAATGACATAGCTTTTGAAGACATTACAGAAGATTTCGGTTGGGAATACAAACTATATCTGAAGGGCAAAGGTTGCGGTGCGAGTCACATCAACCACTGTCTTACATGGCTGAACAGACTGATATATATTGCCGTTGACAGGGAGGTTCTCCGTTTCAACCCGCTTGCGGATGTACCTTACGAGAAAAAGCCTACAGGTAAATTGAAACATATAAGCAGGGCTGAGTTGCAAAGGATTATGGAGCAGCCTATGCCGGAAAGATTGCAGGAACTTACCCGCAGGGCTTTCATATTTTCCTGCTTCACCGGATTGTCTTACGTTGATGTTAAACGGCTCTATCCTTCACATATTGAAACGACTTTAGACGGAAGAAAGTACATCCGTATCAACCGTAAAAAAACGGATGTGGAGTCATTCATACCTCTTCATCCCATAGCTGAACAGATATTGGCTATGTATAACACAACGGATGAAAGCAACCCCATATTCCCATTGCCAAAACGTGACATGTTATGGTACTGCATACATGAAATAGGCATCGTGGCCGGTATAAAGGAGAATTTGAGCTATCACGCCAGCAGGCATTCGTTCGGCACTTTGATGCTTTCTGCAGGTGTCCCGATAGAAAGTATAAGTAAAATGATGGGACACACGAGTATTAAAACGACACAAGGATATGCCAAAGTAACCGATGATAAAATATCCGAGGACATGGACAAGCTGATTAAACGAAGACAAGAGCAAAAGAACAATCCCGGACAGTCGTCCGTTCCCTCTGCCGTCCATAGAAGTTAGTACAGACTCTATTGAAAGCGAAAAGGTCAGGCGGCTTTGCCGTTTCGGGCTGAATCTTCCTCTTTCAGAGCGTATTCAGCCCGAAAACCTTTTCCCTTTCACGTCTGTACAATGGATACCGACGGCAGCGGAAACAAGCGACTGACGGAAAAGTCAGAAGAAAAATATAAAACAGCATATAGATGGAAATTAAATCACATCCGATTCTATTTCTATATGCTGTTCCCATTACTTAAGAAGGATATTTTTTAGAAATACAATAAAGTGGGCAGACGGTAAACTGCGCTCCCTCCAGAAAAATCAATTTTTGTTTTCTGCGGCTTTGGCTGTTATTCTCATCTATTCGGCAAGAGTCATCACATTTGGGATACTGTCATACGAGAGTAAAACGATGATTTTTTCCACACTTATTTGTTTTTTCTATTTTCCGCTATTGTAAATGACATCAAGTAGCTCATTTGCAAGTTTCACATCTGTGATTTTAATAATATTGTCTTCCTCTGTAACATAGCCAAGTATATTGATACTGCCATACCAGACTGTGGACTTATCTATGACGCACGAGGATAATGATAGTTTCGGTACAATCTTTACATATAATCCCAAACTTTTTAGATAATCCGTCTGACTGTTTTCCTCTGATGTGAGAATTGATACTTGAATACCACTCGCATGAAACTCTCTGAGTGTTTTAACAAATGTGTTTCGTTCTGTACGATAGAGTTTTGGAGAGGATATGACAATAGATTGTCTTGAACTTTTCAAATTTTGCATAAATGCCAAACGGAATGTGTTACCATTGAAAATCTGTCCTTCACATGACGATGTGTACAAGTTTTCTGTGTCATCAAACAATGTCGGATTATCTTTTGACAGTACACGATAACCGATGGCAGAGTATCCTTTCAGGCGTTTACGATACATATTCTCACAAACAGGTTCGTGTATATCAATATAGTCATAAATACGAACATCTTTCTTTCCCTCATTCTCACGGTGCAAACGTCCGGCATATTGTGCCACCAATCCTTTCCATGAGATTGGCAGTGCCAAAAGCAGTGTATCAAGTCGTGGATAGTCAAATCCCTCTCCCACATATTTTCCCGTGGCTACTATTACAAGAGGGGCGTCTTTGGGGATATCTTGTAACTTTTGCAGCGTTTCTCTCTTGTTCTTTGCACTCCCTTCTCCTGTGAGTTGTATGATGTTGATGATATGTTGCTTCAACATTTCGGCAAGCAATTCTACATGAGAAGTTCTGGCAGTAAGTATTATAGGTGTTCGGCCTGCAGCCACGACATTAAGAACATCCTCTATTATAAGATTATTCCGTATTTTCGATTCAGCGAGGGATTGTGATAGTTCCGTAAACGATTGCTTGTCATCGGTAACAGGTCTGTAAGATGTAAATCTCGGCACAAGATAACGCTGGAACGACTGCTTCTGTATCTGCGCCTTGGCATCGGCAGAAAAACGAATCGGACCGCATTGCATGAAGATTATAGGCTGCAAACCATCTTTACGGATTGGAGTGGCAGTAAGTCCATAGACATAATGTGCCGTAACATGCTTTAATACATTCTCAAATGTTATGGAAGATACGTGATGACACTCGTCTACAATGACCATCCCGTATCCTTTTATAAAAGGCTTGACTTCGTCATTTTCAAAACACGACTGCATAAGGGCTATATCAATAACACCATGCAACGTGTTAGAGGTAGAATCAAGACACCCGACTGGAGAAAACGCCTTCTTCCTTCCTCGTTTCTTGGAAATCTCATCTCCTGTAAAATCTATGTCAAGAAATTCTGACAGGCGTTCATGCCATTGCATAAGCAATGCCTTGGAGTGTACCAGAATAAGAGTATTTGTCTTTCTTCGGGCAATCAGAGCCGCGGCTGTAACAGTCTTTCCAAAGGCTGTCGTTGCAGACAATACACCATTGGAAAATGGCATGAGGGCATTGATGGCATCCAACTGTTCATCGCGTTCCTTTCCTTTGAATGTTACGCCAATAGGTTTACCATGATTTGTATTATCAACTATTTCATAATCAATTTTGAGGGAATACAGCATGTTGATAATGGCATCCTCACACCCTCGAGGCATTGCAAGATATTCATCGGTAAAATCTGCACGGCAGATAATACGAGGAATGTTATATGTGGGAATACGCATCGCCTGTTTGCTGTAAAATTCAGGATTTTTGAACGCCGCAATATGTTTCAAATGATTACTAACCTTATCTGAAATAGATTTTAATGGAATATATATCCTGTCTGATTTATGTATTATAAGCCTGCCGTTAAAGTCTTCCTGTGTCGCATCTTGTATGACTGGTATTTCCCACGGTTTATTTTCCGAAGATGTGGCCAATGTTCCAAAATCTTCCTGCTGATGCTGTGTCAATAATGTATCTACGGTACTTTCATCTATTTTTCTTACATTGTACAGGTATGCCCATTGATTCTGGAACGGAAGAAACTGATCATCTACAAAAACGCTGTTTCCTGCTTTTCTGGCTTTTCCTTGCAATGGTAACGCAATGAGATTGCCGAATCCGCCTTCCGGTACTTTATCCTGATTGGGAAAGAAACGATCGTATGAATCGAATGTAATCCGTCCATTGAGCTTCATGGCTTCCGTAAGAATTGTATTGCCTAATTTCCTTGCTTTGCAGGCCGGTATGGGTTCATTAAAGAAAGTCCACACATGAGCGCCATTGCCAGAGCGTGAGCGTTCTATACTGAACGGAATTCTCCACTCTCTACAAATGGAAATAAATGCCAATACATCGTTCTTATATCCATGAGTACAATTCTTGTCATCAAAATCAGCACACAGGAAAGAACATTTATTATCAGAAGTAACAACGTACAGACCTATAACATCGCATCCGTTCTCATCTTTACCTTCCAGATGTCGGTATATGTCTTGATTGGTTAACGGGGCAAAATTGCGGTTGGGACACTCTGCACATTTATGCTTTTTCTTGTCACATATTCCTCTGCGCCATTCGTTGATACATACTGGTTGGTAACCACCCTTTTCTGTGGTTTTGTTGAACCATCGTCGTGCAAAAACATCATCCCGTCCCTTGAAAAAGTTACGGAACAATGCAATTTTCTCATCAAGAGAGAGTTTGATTGGAGGATATGTTATGGAAGAAAATGCTGCACTTTCATCAGCACGTTTGATGGAGGAATACACTATACCATGCTGTGAAAGTATTGACTTAAGTTCTTCATTTTCAGTAAGTAGGGCATTGTATTTAATGATAAGCGCATTGTATTTCTCTTGAAAACTGTCCATCTGTTATTTTGTTGCCATTAAACCACACAGCAATGCAATTCCAAAACTCAGAAACGTTCCGGCAAGGACATATTCTGTTTTTGCTGTATCCGTGTCTTTGAATCGAAGTATGGATTTTGCCGCTATGATAAAACCGATTGCTTCATATTGTCCAATGATAACGAATATGATTGTAAGAATACGCTCTAAATTTCCAATTAACGCTCCTGCATTTTTGATATTTTCACAAGATTGTGTCTCTCCAACTTGATATTTCTTTAAGACCAGCTTGATCAGGATGTTTGCAGGCTTGATGCACAATAGTAACGCCAATATGAACAAAGGTATAGAGTAGGTACCATTGCAATCCATTGATTGGATTGGCAACTTTGTTGTAGAGTCAAAGAAAAATGTCACTATAATCAATATCGCCAAATGAGCAACCTGATCAATCACAAAATTCCATAATCCTTTGGGGCTATATGTTTTGATAGCATCTATCACCAGATGAGAAAAAGCAATGGCAAGGGCATAAAATCTGAATTCATAAATAGGAACAACTGCCCATGATACCACGCCGATAATAAGCGAATGCACATACAGGAACCAGCTTTTGAACTTCCTTTCCTCTTTCTGTGCACAGTATTTATCATTTTGCAGGTAAAAATCTCCTATAACATGTGCCAATAACAGACCTAAAAACAACCAACTATTCATATTCTTCAAAATTTATCTGCTCAAAATATTTTATGGATTCTTCTATACAATACCATTTTGTAGCTGTAGAAGCATTATTTACACTGGCTTGGGATATACCCAGTTTCTTGGCAATGTCTGCCTCTTTGAAACCAAGTAGTTTATAGTAAACGACTTCACTTTGGCGCATAGTCATATCATTTAATATGGCATCGGTCAAAAGAGCTATAGTTTGTAAAGGGGCAGATAATTGCTTTTTACTTGTATGAACAGACATCGTTCCCTTATTAAGGGAACTCATCTCCTCAAGCGCACGTCCTGACAGATATATAGCCTCACCATCCCAAATGCCTTGTTCGGTATTCACTATTCTCATATCTCCAATACCAATGGCCATTCGTATTCCGTATGTATGGAAATTTTTCGTCTTTTCATTTTTAGCTGTGGAAAAAGATTTGATGCAGGATTTGATTATAAAGGCTATCCGGAATACGTTTGATACATTCTGCATTACACACTCTATATAGTCCCCTTTTATTTGGCGACCTTCAAAATCAGGATAACTCACTTTTAACAAGCTAAATAATGATTCTATCCTTTGCTTTAATCCTATAGTTTCATTCACGGACAAGGAAGTGGACGAAACTATATCCGCTGAAATTGTTGCAAACATATTATTGTCCATTGATTTGATAACAAAGGTATGAATTTTCTTTTATTCCGCCAAATTATAGACCAAATAACCTATAATCGTAGAATATAGACAAATAAGTCTATAAAGGTAATTTATATACAATATGAGCTATAGCAAAAATCTGCACCATTTCCATAGGCAAATGATGCAGATTATAGAGCAAGACAAACATATCCATTATTTCCTGTACGCCTCCTTGTACCCTTTCATCAGTGTCTTTTCTATGTCAGAAGCCCGGTAGAGAATCTTGCCGCCTACCTGTGTGTAAGGCAGAATGCCGTTGTTGCGGTAGTCCTGCAGGGTTCTCCGGCTTACTTTCAGCAGGAATGCCACTTCCTTGTCCGTCAGCAGTTCATCGCCATAGGCAGGCGGTTGCCGTTTTTCCAACAACTTTTCGAGCAGGGCCAGCAGCCTGTCGAAATTCGAGTGGAACGTCTTTACCCACTCGTGGTCCTTTTCTCTGATTTCATTACTCATATGCGCTTGATATTGGTTATACATTATTCTTGAAACTCGTTCAAATGGTCTTGCCTTTCCAGCGGGCTTCCTTACGCTTTTCCTCTACATTCCCGACCACTCGCTCTACATCGTCAGGACGGTAGTAAGTCCGGTTCCCGATTTTTGTAAAGGCAAGTGTCCCGTTATCCCTCAGGGTCTGCAAGGTTCTCGGACTGATACGCAACCTGCGGCAGACCTCGTGGTTGTCCATCCATTCACTTGTTTCCTTTCCGCCGTGTTCACGGCACAGACTTTCCACCCGCTGCACGAAGTAATCCAGCTTGGCGGCAATCTCCTCGAAAGTCCTCTTTTCAAAGCTGATGATTTCCATTTTCTTCATTATTTTCAGTTAAACATATATTCAAAATTCCGGAAAAGGACAGGTCTTTTACAGCCGATATTCCATCATGTCTCATTGTCCTATTCTCGGCTGGAAATGTGACTGTCTTATCCTGTTCCCACTGCAAATAAAAGCAGTAGAAATCACACTGCAATGGATTTTCAGACCGGTGACGATGCGTTGCCCGAAATGACATCATGTTACATATCAACTGTATACAATGAGCCTTCTTTATAAACAGAATCTTCTTGAACAATCCGGTATGTAGAAATCACTCCGGCAAATCACGGCAGTCAGCACCGACCGCCCAATCGGTATAGTGCACGAGATTACATAATTGTCACGGTATCTCCATTTGCTTGATTCTGTTCACTATACACACTTCCTTTGCTCACAACAATGAGTCAAGGTGCGCACCGAGACCAGTGAGTAAACCGATTAAAATCAAAAATGTATGGCAACAAAAAAGAAATTGACCAAAGAAGAATGGGAGGCCATGACAGGTACGGACATGTCACTCATACTCCCGTCAGATGGCAACATTGAAACTGTCCTGGAATCATCCTTGAATGATACCGGGAAAGAGAAGTCAGAAGGAACGGTAGAACAGACCGACACCACATCCGAGAACCTGCAACCATCAACAGGAAAAGAAGAAGCCGTTCCAACGTCTCAGCGTCGTATAAGCAGCAGGCAGAGGAAACTTTCTCTGGACGAATACCGGAAGACCTTTCTTCAGGTCCCGAGAATCGAAGACCGCAAGCCCGTATTTGTTAGCGGCGAGGTACGTGACAGGCTGGACGAGTTTGTCCGCAGGTTGGGAGGACGTAAAATGAGCGTTTCAGGACTGCTTGAGAACATCGCCCGGCAACATCTTGAAATCTATTCGGAGGACTTCGAGCAGTGGCGAAAGCTGTAACATTTTCCTGAATGACAGACTTGCTTACTGACTTCAGTCATTACAGTATTCAGACTGTCAGCAGCCGACCTGGGGGGGTAACGGACAAAACTTCAGTTTTGGGAGTTAGCGAGGTTATCTTTCGGGCATCCCGAAAAACCTCGCTCCACTCCCGAAGAGTGGAGGCAATCCGCTCCCGGTGGTCGCAGATTGTGAGAAAAAGAATAATCAGAAATCAAACGAAGAAAATATGAATGACAGAAAGAAAAACAGACCGAGGGGACGCCCCAGAGTAAGCGGAGTGTGCAAACTCTGCAAAGCCGTTACAGTGAAATTCTCCAAGATAGACTATGAACGGTTATGCCGACGCAGCAGACAGGCCAACCTCACGCTGGCGGAATTTCTCCGCGTATCAGCCTTTGAGACGACGATAACGGCCAGGCACTCGGCCGAAGAGACAGCCGTCATACGCAGCCTTACGGGTATGGCAAACAACCTGAACCAGCTGACCCGACTGTCCCATCAGGCCGGGTTCCACCGTACCCAAAGGATAGTGACAGAACTCCTGCAGAAACTCAAGGAGATTATTGTCCGGTACAGGTACGGAGAAAGGAGGCCGTCATGATTGGCAAAATCAAGAAAGGGAAATCCTTCGGCGGCTGTATCCGCTACGTGATGGGCAAGGACAACGCGGCAATTATTGACTCAGATGGCGTATTGCTGGGAAATATCCGGGAAATAACGGACAGTTTCAACTACCAGTGTGAGCTTAATCCGAAGATAAAACAGCCTGTCGGACACATTGCATTGAGTTTCAAACCTGAGGATAAGGCATTGTTGACGGATGAATTTATGGCTAAAATAGCCCGGGAATACATGGAACTGATGGGGATAAAAAACACTCAGTTTATTCTGGTAAGACACCATAACGCAGACAATCCGCACTGTCACCTGGTTTACAACCGCATAGGATATGACGGCAAGGTAATCTCTTCCCAAGGCGATTACAAGCGTAATGAAATCGCCACGAAACTGCTTAAGAACAAGTACGGGCTGACATATGCCGAGGACAAGGGCAAGACTAATGTGGAGAAACTCCATGCTTCGGAGCGTGTGAAATACGAAATCTTCAATACCGTTAAGGCAGCTTTGAGGCATTCCAAAACATGGAAAGAGTTCAACGATTACCTGCTTCGCCGTGGCATCAGGCTGGAATTTGTAAAACGTACCAAGGAGATAAAAAAGCCGGATGACATACAGGGAATCCGGTTCACCAAGGACGGGCAGACCTTCAAGGCCTCACAGATCAGCAGGGAGTTCAGCTTTGCCAGACTGAATGCCCAATTGAGTTGGAAGCCTTCGGAAACCCAACAGGAATCCGAACATAAGGTGCAACAAAGGATACCGAACGGAGGCCATCTTTTCGAAAGTACGGGACCGGGACTGTTCAGTCCGACAAATGGCACCGCTCCCGAAGAGCTGTTATCTCAAGAAGAACTCTTGCGCAAACGCAAGAAAAAGAAAAAGAGGAAAGGATTCGGGCTGTAGCCTGTCCTTTCTTCATTCAAATTATTCATTAACATTAAAATTGCAGGAATATGAAATTGGAAGAATATATCGAGAGCATCTTCGGATGCCTGGAAAGAATCGAAAACAAAATCAACGGGCTGTCCGCTCCCTTGCTGGAAGGTAACAGCCCGACAGTTAACAATGAAAAGGAAAAGGATGAGTCCGTGCTGAATGAAGTCAAGAATGGTCATGAGACATTTCGCAAATTGTTGGCTCGCGTGTACGAAGGTCTTGCCGCCATCAAGAACGATATGGTTTCCATGGACAGGAAAAACTCGTCACAGGAAAGACTTGGACAGGTCTTGTCGGAAATGCGTGATGAACAGCGGCAAAATCAGGAGAAAGTGGAAAACCTGTTTTGTGAGACCAATGACACAATCAGAAAGAATGCCGTCAAGACAAGCAACATCAACCATCATTTCAGCCTGAGCATAAAATCCCCGTACATCCTTGGGAGTTTTTCCGTGATGTTCGCGACAATCGTGATTCTGTCCGTGGCTCTCTATTTTTCGGTGAGGACAGATAACGTGCAAGTCGATAATGATCTGAAATATCGTTATGTCAAGATGAAAGGAGAGGCTACACCCGAACAACTTGTAGAACTTGAGAACCTCTTCGGGCCGAACCGGAACAACGGACAAATCAGGCAGATACGTGAGGACGTGGAAGCCTACGAGGAAACTATACAGAGAAAGGCAGCATTGACCGAGCAGGCACGGCTGAAGGATCAGGCCGCAAGAGAACTGGACAGCAAGGCGAAATCCATCAAGGACAAGTCTATTACGGACAAACCTAAAAAGTAAGCCCATGGCCAGTGTTAAGATAAAAATTAGACTTTATACAGCCATATAGCTCTTTCATTTAATACTAATACTTCCCTGAAAGATGGGATATTTTAAATCTAAAAGCTCACACAGGTCGGTTTTGATCATTATACACACATTCCTTTCCAGACAGCTTATCCGCACTTTTTGAAGGTTATGCCAGCTGTTTTTCGATTACCGCAACGATGTCTGCCACCGTCTTGATTTCCTCGCTCATCTCCAGCTGCACATTGAATTCATCCTCAAAGCTCATCAGCAGGTCCACGGTGTCCAGGCTGTCCAGCTCCAGCTCATCAAAGGTAGAGTCTTCCTTGATTTCGCTGCTGTCACATTCCTTATATTCTGCCAAAAGTTCGATTACCTTTTCCAATACCATGTTGATTTCCTCCTAAAATAATTGTTTTCGTTTTTTATTTTCTGTTCTACCAGCGAAGTACACAAGCTCCGGTGGTCAGTCCCGCGCCAAAGGCGCTCAATGCAATCCAGTCGCCCGGATGCAGCAATCCTTTTGTGTTGGCTTCGTCCAAAACAATCGGGATGCTTGCTGCCGAGGTGTTGCCCAACCGCTGGATTCCGGTCAGGCAGCGCTGTGAAGGCAGCTTGAGTTTATGCAGTGCCGACTCGATGATGCGCAGATTTGCCTGATGCGGAATCAACCAGTCCAGCTGCTGTGTCTGAATGCCCGCCTGAGAGCAGACCTCGGTCACATCGCTGCAAAAGGCAGACACTGCAAACTTGTAGACCTCTTTGCCGTTCATCTGCAAAAACGGTTGCTGTGGCGGCAGGATGTCAAAG
>OKVA01000535.1_pt1 | contig 12947 bp, 6 predicted proteins | sample 1606741 | NCBI WGS metagenome assembly OKVA01 (sample SAMEA3882528, study PRJEB24775) | human gut metagenome | biome: human-associated habitat; feature: intestine environment; material: feces | place: Netherlands | collected 2009/2010 | reverse complement strand
AGGTAGTAAGGCGCGTGAGGTGTTCTGTATAGATGAGAGCGACCTGGAAATGCGGTTAAACAATTTGCAATAAGGAATGGTTATTTATAGAATGATGAAATTTGATAAGCTTTTACTTGGTGTGCTATTGCTGTTGTTTGCTGTGCCGATGTCGGCACAACAACCGGATGCCAAGAATATATTGGAGCGTACAGCCGAAGCCTTTCGGAAAGCGGGAGGGGTGAAGCTGGCGTTTACCGTGAACGAACAACAAGGCTCTTATGCGGGAGTTCTCTATCTGGAAGGTGAGAAGTTTGTGGTTGAGACCGAGGGAATGAAGACTTGGTTTGACGGACATACGCAGTGGAGCTATGTGGCTTCGGCAGATGAGGTGAATGTATCGGAACCTACGCAGGAGGAATTGCAGACTCTTAATCCGTATGCTTGGTTGTCCCTCTACAAGCAGGGATACAGATTGAAGTTGAGCAGTGTCGGTGGTAAGCAAGACAAGTCTGTTTATTACATCACCATGACTGCTGCCGACAAGAGAAAAGACCCTGAAAGTGTCTATCTGTTTGTGACAAAGGATACGTATCGTCTGCATCAAGTGGACTTGGCACCACGGGGGAGTAAGTATATGACTACTATCCTTATTGATAGCTACCAGACAGGACAATCCTATCCGGATAGTTTCTTTGTCTTTGACAAAAAAGCCTATCCTACAGCTGAAGTCATCGACATGCGCTAAATAGTAAATTGTAAATAGTCAAATAGTAAATAATATAATGATGGAAACAGAAAAAGTAAAATGTCTGATTATCGGTTCGGGTCCTGCCGGCTATACTGCCGCTATTTATGCAGGCCGTGCCAATCTTTCACCGGTACTTTATGCAGGATTGCAGCCCGGTGGCCAGTTGACAACCACTACTGATGTGGAGAATTTCCCCGGTTATCCCCAAGGTATCGGAGGTCCGGAATTAATGGAAGACCTGCGGAAGCAAGCCGAACGTTTTGGTGCAGATTTGCGTTATGGAGTTGCTACCGCAGCCAATCTTGCTGAAGCACCTTACAAGATTACGATTGATGACGAAAAGATGATTGAGGCTGAAACGCTGATTATTGCTACAGGTGCCGCTGCGAAGTATCTGGGGCTGGAGGATGAAAAGAAATATGCGGGAATGGGTGTCAGCGCTTGTGCCACTTGTGACGGTTTCTTCTACCGCAAGAAAACGGTAGCTGTTGTAGGGGGTGGAGATACTGCCTGCGAGGAAGCTGTTTACCTTGCCGGACTGGCTGCCAAGGTTTATCTGATTGTCCGCAAACCTTATCTTCGCGCTTCCAAGATTATGCAGGAGCGTGTGATGAAGCATGACAAGATTGAAGTACTGTTCGAACATAATGCCGTAGGCTTGTTTGGAGAGAACGGTGTGGAAGGTGTACATTTGGTACAGCGTATGGGTGAACCTGATGAGAAGCGCTATGATGTGGCTATTGACGGTTTCTTCTTGGCTATCGGCCATAAACCCAACTCAGATATTTTCAAACCTTATGTAGATACGGACGAAGTAGGTTATATCGTCACCGAGCCGGGAACACCGCGTACCAAAGTGCCGGGCGTATTCGCCGCCGGAGACGTTGCTGATCCTCACTATCGTCAAGCCATCACCGCTGCCGGAACTGGTTGCCAGGCAGCCATTGAAGCGGAACGGTATCTTTCTGCAAAAGGAGTGATTTAATAAGGGATTAAGGATTAGGGATTAGTTTGTGACAGTATTATACATATAACAAGAGGTATAAGCTCATCCCTAATCCTTAATCCCTTATCCTCATCCTATCTTGCTGATTTTCTTCAGCTTTTCTTCGTCTATGATTTTGATTTTACGTCCGTCGATGGTGATTAACCGTTCTGTGGCAAACTGTGACAACGTACGTATGGCGTTGGAAGTGGTCATGTTTGACAAATTGGCCAGATCTTCACGCGAGAGATAGATACTCAAGGTGGAGCCGTCTTCCTCCAAACCATAACTTTCTTTGAGGAATAGCAGGGATTCTGCGAGTCTTCCGCGGATATGTTTCTGCGTCAGGTTTACAGTGCGTTCATCGGCAATGCCCAAGTCAACGGACAATTGCTTGATGAAGAACATGGCAAGGTCGTTGTTTTGTGTGAGCAGAGTCATCAAGGCAGTCATGGGGATTTGGCAAACAAGAGACGGCTCGAATGCAGATGCTGCCGTGACATAGTCTGTTTTTGCAAAGTAAGGGCGGTAACCGAAATATTCGACAGGTTTAATCATACGGATAATCTGGCTTCTACCACCGACTCCGTCTTTATAGATTTTGACCTTTCCACTCAGCAGACACATCAAATGCGTAGGTGTCTCGCCTTCGCAATGGATGACTTCGTTTTTTTTGTAGTTCTGGAGTGTGAAGTGGTTGGCGAGGAATTCCCGTTGTTCGTCATTCAAGGGAGACCATATATCTGCAATCAACTCCGGAACATTAATATCAGACAAGTTTACTTTTACCATAACTGCTGCAAAACTGTGTTATACAGCACAAATGTAAAAAGAAAAAATTAAATATTGCACAAATATGACAAAAAGATGTCGTAGGGGGGGAGATAAAGGAAAATCTATATATTTACGATTAGACGATTTACGATTGAAGTTTGTATTGTTAAACAACTGCTCATTAGTAGGTGGGTTTATGATTGTATGAGTAACTCCAACCGTAAACCGTCAAATCGTAAATCGTAGTAACTTAATTGTTTATCGTAGTATCTCTATCCCCCTCCCTACGGGGGAGGGGCTAGGGAGAGGCCTACTTTGTAAACAGCAGCTCCCTATATTTCGGAAGCGGCCAGATTTCATCATCAATTTCCATCTCAAGGTGGTCGATGTGGTCACGGATACTTTCCAGATAAGGGCGTACGGTTTCTTCGTAAGCGAAAGCCTTGTCTTTGTAGTTATCCATGTGGTTGGCTACTTTGCGGGCTTCGGTCATTTCGCGTACTTGTACCTTGATGGCTGTTACGCGCTTGGAAATTTCGCGTACAAGCTCTTTCCGGTCGGCACTGAGGACTTCGTATTCTTCGGGAGAGAAGGTCTCGCGCAGGCCACGGAGATTTTCCAGCAGACGGTTTTGGTAGATAACGGCAGTCGGTACGATGTGGTTGATGGCAAGATCGCCCAATACACGGCTTTCTATCTGTACCTTCATGGTGTATTTTTCCAGTTCTACTTCCAAGCGGCAGGCAAGCTCCGTTTCGTTGAAGATACGTTCGCCGATGAGTACGGAACGGGACTGGTTATCCATGTAGTGCATCAAGGCTTCGGGAACGTGGCAGATGTTGGTCAGCCCACGGCGGGCGGCTTCCTGCTTCCATTGTTCGGAGTAGCCGTCACCCTCAAAGCGGATAGGCTCGGAGGCGATGATGGTCTCTTTCATAATGCGGAAGATGGCTTCATCCTTGCCGACTCCTTCTTCCATCAGTTTGTCGATGGAGACTTTGAATTCGTTCAACTGGTTTGCCATAGCTGCATTGATGGCAATCATGGCGGCGGCACAGTTGGCGGACGAACCTGCGGCACGGAACTCAAAGCGGTTGCCGGTGAAGGCGAACGGAGAGGTACGGTTGCGGTCGGTGGTGTCCTTGCTGAACTTGGGCAGGACATCAACGCCCAGGTCCATCTTCATCTTGACGGGGCCGGCATAGGGGGAATCGGTGCAGATGGCATCGATAACGGCCTCCAGCTCCTCACCGACGAAGATGGAAATGATGGCCGGGGGTGCCTCGTTGGCGCCCAGACGGTGATCGTTGCCCGGGGTGGCCACAGAGGTGCGCAGCAGGTCAGCGTATTCATCCACAGCCTTGATAACAGCGGCCAGGAAGATCAGGAACTGCAGGTTCTCCATGGGGGTGTCGCCGGGGTCCAGCAGGTTCTCGTGGGTGGTGCTCATGGACCAGTTGTTGTGTTTACCGCTTCCGTTGATCCCTTCAAATGGTTTCTCATGAAGGAGGCAGACCATGTTGTGCTTGTCGGCAACTTTCTTCATTACTTCCATTGTTAACTGGTTGTGGTCAACCGCAACGTTTGTGGTATCAAATACAGGAGCCAGCTCATGCTGTGCAGGAGCAACCTCGTTATGCTTTGTCTTGGCCGGAATACCAAGTTTCCAGAGCTCTTCGTCAAGATCATGCATGTAAGCGGCAACACGTGGTTTCAGGGCTCCGAAGTAATGATCTTCCATTTCCTGTCCTTTTGGTGCGGAAGCTCCCAGAAGTGTACGTCCGCAGAAGATCAGGTCTTTTCTCTTCTTATAGAGATCTTTGTCAACCAGGAAGTATTCCTGCTCAGGTCCTACTGTTGTGGAAACATGTTTAATTCCCTTGTTTCCAAGAACGTGAAGCATGTTTACGGCTGCTTTATTTAAGGTATCCATAGAGCGAAGGAGAGGAGTCTTTTTGTCAAGTGCCTCACCACTGTAGGAACAGAATGCTGTGGGAATGTAAAGAGTTCCGTCTTTGATGAATGCCGGTGAAGTAGGATCCCATGCTGTATATCCTCTTGCTTCGAATGTTGCACGAAGTCCGCCTGATGGGAATGAAGATGCATCCGGCTCACCTTTGATCAGTTCTTTTCCTGAAAAGCTCATCAGTACTTTTCCATTTGGAAGTGGTGCTGAAATAAATGAATCATGCTTTTCAGCAGTAGTTCCTGTCAAAGGCTGGAACCAGTGTGTGTAGTGGGTACAGCCCATTTCAACTGCCCAGTCCTTCATAGCAGCCGCAACAACATTTGCAACGCTGAGGTCAAGCGGTTCACCGTTCTGGATTGTCTTTTTCAAAGCCTTGTAAGTTGACTTTGGAAGTCTTTCCTGCATCTTCTGGTCATTAAATACCATGCTGCCAAAAATTTCGGGAACTTTTGCCATTTTAATTCTCTCCTATCCATTTTGAAAATAAATTTTAATGGTCTGATTTTTGCTTTATAAAAACAGAAAAGGACACTGTAAGCCTCAGCTCACAGCGCCCTTGCTGTCTTTGATGTTGTTAGTATATTCCACTTTTGCGAATTTGTCAATACATTTTTTGAAAAAAGTTTTGAAATTGCAAGTTTTATTAAATTTCCTGCAAAATTAAGCTGAAACACCAATAAGAGTTGCATATTTTCTACAACAATCACAGTAAAATGAAAGTTTTACCCTTAAAAGTTGCAATTTTCCTCTATTTTCCCTTGACAAAGCACAATGTATAGTTATATAATCTAAGTGCTGATTTTCCTTAATCAAAGACGACAAGGCATTTCAGAATATCAGCCGACCTGCACATTCACCTTTGCAGGATATGATACAGGCTGAGCATAGCGGTTTTACCGCTGAGAAGAGATCGGGCATTTTACAATTACATATATATGATTGATTATTAACCGGCAGAACATTAATTGCCACTTTGAACCGATAAGTTTACGAAAGCAAACTTCCTTTTACATATATATGTATATAAAAAGTCCGCTGAATAATTTTTGTGATTAACAGGAAAGGGTGATCATTAATGGAACAGACAGTCAGAGAGAACAACAAGACTCTGTATTCTCCGAAGTTTGAACATGATAACTGCGGTATCGGAGCTGTTGTTAATATTAAGGGTATCAAGTCACACGACACCGTGGCAAACGCTCTGACAATTGTTGAAACTCTCGAACACAGAGCAGGTAAGGATGCCGAAGGCAAAACAGGTGATGGCGTAGGTATTCTTCTTCAGATTTCACACAAATTTTTTAAAAAGGCAGCTGCTGAAATCGGCATTAAGCTCGGTTCCGAAAGAGATTACGCTGTAGGTATGTTCTTCTTCCCTCAGAATGAGCTTGCAAGAAATCAGGCAAAGAAGATGTTTGAAATCATTGCAGAAAAAGAGGGACTTACGGTTCTCGGCTGGAGAAATGTTCCGTCAAAGCCCGAGGTACTCGGTCACAGAGCTGTTGAATGTATGCCTGCAATTATGCAGTGCTTTATCAAAAGACCTCACGGCGTAAAAAGAGGTCTTCCGTTCGACAGAAAGCTCTATGTTGCAAGAAGAGTTTTTGAACAGAGTAATGAAGACACATATGTAGTTTCACTTTCAAGCAGAACTATTGTATATAAAGGTATGTTCCTTGTCGGCGATCTCCGTAACTTCTTCCTTGATCTTCAGGACGATGATTACGAGTCTGCAATCGCTATGGTTCACTCCCGTTTTTCAACCAACACAAATCCAAGCTGGCAGAGAGCTCATCCTAACAGAATGATTGTTCACAACGGTGAAATCAACACAATCAGAGGCAACGCTGACAAGATGCTTGCCCGTGAGGAAACAATGCGTTCGGAGCATCTCAAGGGCGACCTTGACAAGGTTATTCCTGTTGTAAACACAGAGGGTTCAGACTCTGCAATGCTTGATAACACACTTGAATTTCTCGTAATGAGCGGTATGGAGCTTCCTCTTGCCGTTATGATTACAATTCCGGAGCCGTGGGATAATAACGGCACAATGAGCCAGAAGAAAAAGGACTTCTATCAGTATTATGCAACAATGATGGAGCCGTGGGACGGTCCTGCGTCAATCCTTTTCTCTGACGGTGACATTATGGGTGCGGTTCTTGACCGTAACGGTCTGCGTCCGTCAAGATATTACATCACGGATGACGGCAACCTCATTCTTTCATCGGAAGTCGGCGCACTTCCTATTGATCCCGCAAAGATTGTTACAAAGGAAAGACTTCGCCCGGGCAAAATGCTCCTTGTCGATACGGTTCAGGGCAGACTCATTGATGACGATGAACTCAAAGAGTATTATGCGTCAAAACAGCCTTACGGCGAATGGCTCGACAGTAATCTTGTTTGTCTTAAAGACCTCAAAATTCCTAATATGAAGGTTGAGGAGCATTCATATAAAGAAAGACAAAAACTCCAGAAGGCTTTCGGATATACCTACGAAGATGTTATGACATCAATCCTTCCTATGGCAAAGAACGGCACAGAGTCAATTGCCGCAATGGGTACAGACAGTCCGCTTGCAGTTCTTTCAAAAGAACCGCAGCCGCTTTTCAACTACTTCAAACAGCTCTTTGCACAGGTTACAAACCCGCCGATTGACGCAATCCGTGAGGAAGTTGTAACATCAACAACAATTTATATTGGTGAGGACGGCAACATCCTTGAAGAGCGTCCCGAAAACTGCAAGGTTATGAAGATTCACAACCCGATTCTTACATCAACCGATATTCTCAAAATCAAGAATATGCACATTCCGGGCTTTAAGGTTGCGGTTATCCCGATTCTCTACTACAAGAACACAAGACTTTCAAAGGCTGTTAAGCGACTTTTCATTGAAGCTGACAAGGCTTACAATGACGGTGCAAATATTCTTATCCTCTCCGACAGAGGAGTTGACGAAAACCATCTTGCAATTCCGTCACTTCTTGCAGTATCCGCTCTTCATCAGCACCTTGTTGCAACAAAGAAGAGGACCTCACTTGCAATGATACTTGAAAGCGGTGAGCCGAGAGAAGTTCATCATTTTGCAACACTTCTCGGTTACGGTGCAAGTGCAATCAATCCGTATCTTGCTCAGGAAACAATTCACGAGCTTATCGGTGATGACCTTCTTGACAAGGACTACTACGCAGCAGTTGACGATTACAACAGCGCAGTTCTCCACGGCATCGTAAAGATTGCGTCAAAAATGGGTATTTCAACAATCCAGTCATATCAGGGCTCACAGATTTTTGAGGCTATCGGTATCGGCAAGGATGTTATTGACGAATACTTCACAGGCACAGTCAGCAGAATCGGCGGTATCACAATCAAGGATATTGAAAAGAATGTTGACAAGCTTCACACAGCGGCATTTGATCCGCTTGACCTCGGTGTAAGCGATGAGCTTGAATCCCGTGGTTCACACAAGTTCAGAAGCGGCAAAGAGGAACACCTCTACAATCCGCAGACTATATATATGCTCCAGCAGGCAACAAGAACAGGTGATTATGAGCTTTACAAAAAGTATTCTCATATGATTTCCGAAGAAATGGATCCTGTAAATATCAGAGGTCTTTTCGACTTCAACTTTGCGGAAACTCCTGTTCCGCTTGATGAGGTTGAAAGCGTTGATTCAATCGTAAAGCGTTTCAAGACAGGCGCTATGTCCTACGGTTCAATCTCACAGGAGGCTCACGAAACACTTGCGATTGCAATGAATCAGCTTCACGGCAAGTCAAACTCCGGTGAGGGCGGCGAAAGCCTTGAACGACTTCTCACAAAAGGACAGAAGGTTGACAGATGTTCTGCAATCAAGCAGGTTGCGTCAGGTCGTTTCGGTGTTACATCAAGATACCTCACATCTGCAAACGAAATTCAGATTAAAATGGCTCAGGGTGCAAAGCCGGGCGAAGGCGGACATCTTCCGGGCAAAAAGGTTTATCCCTGGATTGCAAAAACCCGTCATTCAACACCGGGTGTATCGCTCATCTCTCCCCCACCGCACCACGACATTTACTCAATCGAGGACCTTGCACAGCTTATCTACGACCTAAAGAATTCTAACAAAGACGCAAGAATCTCTGTTAAGCTCGTTTCGGAATGCGGTGTAGGTACGGTTGCCGCAGGCGTTGCAAAAGCAGGTGCAGGCGTAATCCTTATTTCAGGTTATGACGGCGGTACAGGCGCTGCCCCGAGAAACTCAATCTACAACACAGGTCTGCCGTGGGAACTCGGTCTTGCCGAGGCTCATCAGACGCTCATTATGAACGACCTTCGTAACAAGGTTGTTATTGAAACCGACGGTAAGCTTATGAACGGCCGTGATGTTGCAATTGCAGCAATGCTCGGTGCAGAGGAATTTGGTTTTGCAACTGCTCCGCTTGTAACTCTCGGTTGTGCAATGATGAGAGTATGTAACCTTGATACCTGCCCGTTCGGTGTTGCCACACAGAACCCCGAGCTCAGAAAAAGATTCTGCGGCAAGCCCGAATATGTAATAAACTTTATGAAGTTTGTAGCAAGCGAACTTCGTGAATATATGTCAAAGCTCGGTGTAAAAACCGTTGATGAGCTTGTCGGAAGAATTGACCTCATCAAGAGAAAAGAAGGCATCACAGGACAGGCTGCCGAGGTTGACCTTTCTAACATTCTTGATACAAACTTTGTTTCGGAAAAGGTTGAATACAACAAAAAGAGCCTTTATGATTTCAAACTTGAATCAACACTTGACGAGAGAATCCTCTGCAAAGAATTTGCAAAGGTTCTTGCAAAAGGCACAAAGAAAAAGGTTGAAGTCAATGTTAAGAACACTGACCGTTCATTCGGTACAATCTTCGGTTCTGAGGTTACAAGAAAGCATTACAACAACCTTGATGACGATACATTTACAGTAGTCTGCAACGGTTCGGGCGGTCAGAGCTTTGGCGCATTCATTCCAAAAGGACTCACACTTGAACTCGTGGGCGACTCAAACGACTACTTCGGCAAGGGACTTTCAGGCGGTAAGCTGGTAGTTTATCCGCCGAAGAACTCAACATTTGACGCAGGTAACAACATCATCATCGGTAATGTTGCACTTTACGGTGCAACAAGCGGCAAGGCATTCATCAACGGTGTTGCAGGCGAGCGTTTCTGCGTAAGAAACTCAGGTGCAACGGCAGTTGTTGAGGGTGTCGGCGACCACGGTTGTGAATATATGACAGGCGGCAGAGTTGTTGTTATAGGCAAAACAGGCAAAAACTTTGCCGCAGGTATGTCCGGCGGTGTTGCCTATGTTCTTGATGAAGAAAGAGATCTTTACACAAAGCTCAACAAAGAAATGGTTCTCTTCTCTGAGGTAACAGAAAAGTACGATATAATCGAACTCAAAACGCTTATAGAAGAACATGTTGCAGCAACAGGTTCACAGAGAGGCAAGAAAATCCTTGATAACTTTGACGAGTATCTTCCGAAATTCAAGAAGATTATTCCGCACGACTACAAGAGAATGATGGCTGCAATTGCCGCTTATGAAGAAAAAGGTCTTACAAACGAGCAGGCACAGATTGAAGCTTTCTACGAAATTGTGAATAATAAATAAGGAGGGGACATCAATGGGAAAACCAACAGGATTTATGGAATATAAGCGTGAGGATGCTCCGGCATACTCCGTAAAAGAGAGAATCAAAAATTTTGACGAATTTCACGATCCCCTCAGCAAAGAGGATCAGCAAAAACAGGGTGCAAGATGCATGGACTGCGGTGTGCCTTTCTGTCAGGCAGGAATGCAGATTGGTTCTGCATTCTCAGGCTGTCCGCTTAACAACCTCATTCCCGAATGGAACGACCTTATCTACAAGGGCAACTGGGAACAGGCTTACAACCGTCTTAAGGTTACAAACAACTTCCCCGAATTTACATCCCGTGTATGTCCTGCTCTCTGTGAAAAGGCATGCACCTGCGGTGCAAACGGTGACGCTGTCAGCGTAAAAGCCAACGAATACGGAATCATTGAAAACGCCTATGAAGAAGGTCTTGCAGACGCAAGAATTCCAAAGGTAAGAACAGGCAAGAAAATTGCAATCATCGGTTCGGGTCCATCGGGACTTGCCGCTGCCGACCAGCTCAATCAGCGCGGTCACTCTGTAACGGTATTTGAACGCAATGACAGAGTAGGCGGTCTGCTTATGTACGGCATTCCGAATATGAAGCTTGAAAAAGATGTTATCGAACGCAAGATTAACATTATGGAAGAAGAAGGCGTAACCTTTGAAACCTGCTCAAATGTCGGCAAAGACATCAAAGCAAGCGAAATTCTCAAGGACTTTGACCGTGTAATCCTTGCTTGCGGTGCATCAAATCCGAGAGATATCAAAGTTCCCGGCAGAGAGGCTAACGGCATTCACTTTGCCGTTGACTTCCTCAAATCAACAACAAAGTCACTTCTTGACTGCAACCTCAGAGAGGGTACATTCATCAGCGCAAAAGGCAAGAATGTAATGGTAATCGGCGGCGGCGACACAGGTAACGACTGCGTCGGCACAAGCATCAGACACGGTGCAAAATCCGTTCTTCAGCTTGAAATGATGCCTAAGCTTCCCGACACAAGAAGTGCCGATAACCCATGGCCGCAATGGCCGAGAGTCTGCAAAACAGACTACGGTCAGGAAGAGGCTATTGAAGTTTACGGTCACGATCCACGAGTTTATCAGACAACCGTTAAGCAGTTCATTGCTGACAAGAACGGTAATCTTGTAGGTGCGGAGCTTGTTAAGCTCAAACCCGAAAAGGATGCTAAAACAGGCAGACTTATAATGAAAGAGGTTGAAGGCTCAGAGTACAAGGTTGATGTTGAACTCGTACTCATTGCGGCAGGATTCCTCGGCAGTGAAAACTATGTAACCAAGGCATTCGGTGTTGAAACAAACGCAAGAACCAATGTTGCAACGGCAGAAGGCTCACACAAGACAAATGTTGAAAATGTATTTGTTACAGGCGATATGCACAGAGGACAGTCACTTGTTGTCTGGGCGATTCGTGAGGGCAGAGATGTTGCCAAAGAGGTTGACGAAAGCCTTATGGGATACACAAATCTTTAATTGATTACAAATAACCTGATAATCCTCAATTTTTCGATATACCGGTTAATAATCAGAAAGCGCAGGAGCGGATTTCCCTCCTGCGTTTTTCTTTGTCATTTAGGGTTTGTTTCTGTTGCATATCAATATAATTGATGATAAAATAAAGGATATATACAATGCAATAAAATGTGAGGAAATATTATGAGTAACAGACCTGAAACCAATAAACAAAGCTGTCCCGTTTACAAAAAATGCGGCGGTTGTCAACTGCAAAATCTGTCATATCCCGAACAGCTTGAATTCAAGCAGAAGAAAGTCGAAAAACTTCTCAAACGCTTTTGCACCGTTGAAAAAATTATCGGAATGAAAACTCCCTACCACTACCGCAACAAGGTTCAGGCGGCTTTTTATACGGACAAAAAGGGCAAAATCATTTCGGGTGTGTATCAGTCGGGCAGTCATCATGTTGTCGGAATTGACAGCTGTCAGACAGAGGATGTTATTGCCGACAAAATCATCGTTGCAGTACGCAAGCTCCTCCCCTCTTTCAGAATGACAACCTATAACGAGGACACAGGCAAAGGTTTTCTCCGTCACATTCTTGTCAAAAGAGGCTTTGCGACAAATCAGATTATGCTTGTGCTTGTGACAGGTACACCTGTTTTTCCGTCAAAAAACAATTTTGTAAAAGCGATTCTGAAACAGTTTCCCGAAATCACAACCATTGTGCAAAATATAAACCCCTACCGCACCAACCTTGTACTCGGTGACAATCAGAAAGTGCTGTACGGCAAGGGTTATATTGAGGATATTCTCTGCGGTTGCAGGTTCAGAATTTCGCCGAAAAGCTTTTACCAAATTAACCCCGTTCAGACCGAAGTTTTGTACGGCAAAGCAATTGAATTTGCAAATCTCAAAGGCAACGAAACCGTGCTTGACACCTACTGCGGAATCGGCACAATCGGCATAATTGCCGCCAAAAACGGTGCAGGCAATGTTATCGGTGCAGAACTTAACGGCGATGCCGTGAGGGATGCAATCGTAAATGCAAGAGCAAATAATCTGAAAAATATCCGTTTCTACAAAGCCGATGCGGGCGAGTTCATGAGAGAAGCTGCAGACGAGGACGAAAAGCCCGATGTTGTGTTCATGGATCCGCCAAGAGCCGGCAGTGACCAAAAATTTCTCGATTCACTAATCAAAATGTCTCCTAAAAAGGTTGTCTATGTTTCCTGCAACCCCGAAACATTGGCAAGGGATTTAGCCTACCTAACCCAAAACAGCCCCTACAAAGCCCAAAAAATCCAACCCGTAGATATGTTCCCCCACACCGCACACATTGAGACGGTAGTTCTTTTATCCCACAAAAAAGCCGACAGTTATATCCACATT
>OKVA01000529.1_pt1 | contig 13046 bp, 9 predicted proteins | sample 1606741 | NCBI WGS metagenome assembly OKVA01 (sample SAMEA3882528, study PRJEB24775) | human gut metagenome | biome: human-associated habitat; feature: intestine environment; material: feces | place: Netherlands | collected 2009/2010 | reverse complement strand
AATCCCGGCGAAGCCGACAATCCGTATATAGACAACGACTCGCGCATCACACGCGGCATGACCTCCTTCGCACTGGAAAATCGTTACGACCGTACTTCCGGCGCCGTGAGCTTCTTCTATAACTGGGGCCGGCACAGGATTAACGACGGCTACCACCCCGGAGAAGAGCCCCAGAAGTCGCACTTCAACTCCAAGGACCGGATGCTGGGCATATCGTGGTATCAAAGCGCCACGCTCTTCACCAGTAACCGCCTGACCGTAGGTTTCGATTACCAGCACTTCGGCGGAGAGTCTTGGAACAAGGTTGTCGCCATCGACGAGGCAAAACCCGGACAGCAGATTGGTGACCGCATCCCCGGCGTGGACAAGCAGATGGATGAATTTGCAGGCTATGTGGATTTCAGGCAGGACATCAACAGTTGGCTTTCACTGGACGCCGGTGTCCGCATAGACCACCATTCGCACGTAGGCACGGAATGGATTCCCCAAGGGGGACTGGCTTTCCATCTGCCGCGGCAGGCAGAACTGAAAGCAATGGTGAGCAAAGGATTCCGTAACCCCACCATCCGGGAGATGTACATGTTCCCTCCACAGAACCCCGATTTGAAAGCGGAGAGCCTGATGAACTATGAACTCTCCTTTACGGGGCAGCTTTTGGGAGGGGCCATGTCCTATGGGGTGAACCTCTACTACATCAACGGGGACAACATCATCATGACGGACCCTGCCCTGCGCAAGAACGTCAACTCCGGCGAGATAGAGAACTGGGGTGTGGAAACCAACCTCGGATACCGCATCAACCGCCACTGGCAGATGAATGCCAATTATAGCTGGCTGCACATGGAGAATCCGGTACTGGCAGCTCCCGAGCACAAACTCTATGCCGGTGCGGACTTTACGCAAGGACGTTGGGGCCTATCTACCGGTATACAATACGTGAAGGGTCTCCATACCTCGGTCACCCCGGGTAAGGAGAAGCAGGAAAGCTTCGTACTCTGGAACCTGCGTGCCAACTACCGTCTGTGCAGTTTTGCCGACGTCTTCGTCAAGGGTGAAAACCTGCTGGCACAACGCTATGAAATCAATGCAGGCTTCCCCATGCCGAAAGCTACGGTGATGGGAGGCGTAAATATCAACTTTTAATACATTACAACTACATGGAAACAAAAACAGTTAAACTCTACTCGCTGGATTACAATAATGTGAAGACGTATCTGGCAGCCTCGCTATTCATTCTTGGCAATCTGGCTCTTCCCCAGCTCTTTCATCTCATTCCCCAGGGAGGGATAACCTGGCTTCCAATCTATTTCTTCACGCTGGTGGGCGCTTATAAATTCGGATGGAAAGTGGGGTTGCTGACAGCCGTCCTGTCGCCCGTCCTCAACTCCCTGCTATTCGGAATGCCACTTCCCGCAGCACTTCCCGCCATTCTGTTGAAGTCTGTATTACTGGCTGTGGCGGCGGGCTGGGCAGCACACTGTTTCCAGCGCATTTCCCTGCCTATCCTGCTGGCAGTAGTTCTTTTCTATCAGGTAGCAGGTACTTTGGGAGAATGGGCCATGGTGGGCAGCTTCTTCCGGGCTGTACAAGATTTCCGTATCGGTGTGCCGGGAATGGGATTGCAAGTGGCAGGTGGATATTTACTGCTGAAATATAGCCTTCAATAAGCACGCTTTCAGGGCAAACCTTATTTCAGTAATTCCGCAAAGGGGTGTATTCCGCCCGATAAATGCGGTCGAAGAATGGCGTCCACTCATTGTCCGTGATGCCAATCTGCAGACCGTAGAAGTGTGTACCGGCTTCCCGACAGCGACGAATCTCCTCCATAAAGGCAGGTGAAGAGTGAGGAATCTTGAAGTCGCTGACCCAAAGCACATCGGCATTCATATACTCCTTGCCTTCTTTGAGCAGGCGGAACGTGGCTTCCAGCATACGGGTGGCATCTGTATCCCCGCAAGCTGTCTTTGAGAAGAATTCGAGCAGCCTTGCCCGCTCTTTCCTTACGTCAATCGGATGAATGGAGACGGAAAAGGCTATCAGAAAGCAGTTCCGCCGTTGACAGTCGGCTATCTCCAGGAGCTTTATCAGCAGGGAGTGGGCAATCTTCTCCGGCTTGCCAGCCATGCTTCCCGAGGTGTCCAGACAGACAATCATCGGACCTTTGGGACGGGCGGGCTTGGTTTCGATGCGCCGGGCAGGCTGCATGATTTCCGATTTATAGCGGAAGGTCTGGAGCTTGCGGGTGAGGTATTTGTAGACGAACAAATCTTCCAGTTCGCTGTCGGCGGAATGGGCAAGCTCAATGGGAAGCAGGGTATTGAGGTCGTTGCCGGTACTGATGCCCAGGATGTCACATTTGGAGGAGTGCTCCATTTTGTAGACGTTTCCCTCGGCAACGCGGATTTGCTCACGTCCTTCGTCGTCTGCCATACGCCCCATCTTGCGGGCCACTTTCACTATCTCGGGGCAAGAGCGCTGGATGCGCACGATTTTCCGTATACGCTCAAAGTCGACAGTATTCCACAAGCCGCTCATCATGCCCCAGGTCTGGAAGAATTCGTCCTTATCCACCCGGTTCTGGCGGATGTACTCGGGGATGTCTTTCAGATTGGAACGGAGCCTGCGCTCGAGGGCATCTTTGCGGAAAGCAATCTCTTTCTCCTTTTCTTCGTGCATCTTCAGTTGGAAGGCGTCTTCCCAGTCGTCCACCATTTTCTCCCAGACTTCATCGTCCGCATATCCTCCTTCTGTGCCGAAGTGGCTGCGGTAGAAACGGGAGTCGAAGCCGTACTCCCGGTATTTGTCGGAAATCTGCTGGAGCAAGGCTTGCCAGCCGTCTTTCCGCTTTGCCATGGACCATTCCAGCACGAGTTTCATCCCGGTCCGTTCCGACTGGCTTTTCCGGAGGTTGTACCTCTCCTTCTCCAAGTTCAATTGGATGAACTGAATCATGGTGTCGTAAAAGATACGTGCACAGACCTCATCGCCCAGCACCTGCACCTTGACCATGGAGTCGTTCATCACGGAGAGCAGATAGGCATACAAGGGCTCGGTATCCGTCTCAGCACACTCTCCGGTGGCTACAAAACGGTCCAGTGCCTGCACATAGAAGGCGGTGTCATATCGGGTGACGGTGGTGTTCATCTTCTTCTTGGTTACTGGAGGATTATTCGTCTCCATATCTCAGTTTGCGCATGTCCACACGCGCCCAGGCTATCTCCTTGCGGACGATGGAGACGTATTGAGCTACGCTCTTTTTGTCTTCTTCGGAGACGAAAAGGTTGTCGGACAAATCTCTTACCAGGCGGTCTATGCTGGTGGCGGCGGCGTCCAGTTCCGTCTCGTAGTCACGGTCGGTGACGGAGAGGTTTCCCAGCCAGAGTTGTTGCTCCTCACCTCGTTGCAGACGCCGCATGGGGAAGCGCACACCGTTGATGTAGAGATGCTTGTCGTCGCGGTAGAGGGTGACGCGTTCGGTGCCTTCCTCTTTCACGGCGCCGGTGTCGGCAAAGGCGCGGATGATGGTACGCTTGGGATTGATGGGGTCGGCATACATTACGCCCAAGGTGGGGGCATCTTTGGCGCTGTACTCCTTCAGATTTCTGTAGTCCACGATAAAGATGTAGGTGTTGCCCGTACCATGTTTCTCCACCTGGTAGTAGAAATGTTCCGTTATCAGCAGGTCATCGTCCCTACGGTCGCCGGCAAGGCGGGCTTTGTCGAGGGCTTCGCGCACACGGCTGACTTTCAAATCGGATTTCAGCGAGGAGGCGATACCGGCAATCTGTTTTGTGTGGGACACGAATAAGGCACGGATAACGATGTCACGGATGGCAACGCTCTCATCAGGCTCACTCCATAGGCAGTGGTAGACGGGAAGCAGGTCGGTCATGGAGACTTCCGTGCGGCCGTGGACGAAGGCGGAGGTCTTGAGCAGCTTCACGATGTTCTTCCAGCGGCGATCGCTGACATAGACATTGCGGCGCAGGTCGGAGTCTTGCATCTCTACGCTTGTCAGTCCGTGGCGAATGGCTGTGATGCAGGAAAGAACATCGAGAGGCAAGGTTACGCGGCGTATCTCAGCTTGCCATTCGGCATACTCGCGGTCGGAGATTTGCCATTCGCAAGCAGTCGTTTCCGGATGGTCGGCAGAATCGTCCAGCAGCATTTTGTAGAAAGATTCTTCCTGCTTGACGCAGGTGCAGAGAATACGGATAAGGAAACGGTCCCATAGGGCTTCTAGTCCCTCGCCTTGAGCGGGCAGTTCGTTGCTGGCGGCTACGAGCAGTTTGAGGGGGAGATGCAGTTCCTTGTCGCCGTTGCGGAAAAGTTTCTCGTTGATGACGGTTAGCAGAGTGTTCTGTATGGCAGGGCCTGCTTTCCATATTTCGTCCAGAAACACGACATCGGCTGTGGGCAGATAGCCGTCGATGGCACGTTCGTACTTATCGGATTCTTTCAGCCGGCTGATGCTGACGGGACCGAATATCTCGTCGGGTGTAGAGAATCGGGACATCAGGTATTCGAAGGCACGGGCATCTGTAAAAGCCGACTTTAGCCGCCTGGCTACCATTGACTTGGCTACTCCCGGAGGCCCCAGGAGCAGGATGCTCTCACCTGCCAGGGCTGCCAGCAGGGAGAGGTTTATTTCGGTTTCTTTTTCGTATACTCCCCGGTTCATTTCGGAAAGGAGGAGGCGGATGCGTTGGATCATTTCCACAATATGATTTATTTATAGTCAGTACTCATGTATAAAGAAAAGTGTGTAAAGATACCAAATAGTAGCGAAATCAGAGAGATTCTTATTAAGATTCACTATCTTTGGAAAACAAATACACACAGACACGCACACACACGTTGTGATTTGCTTTCATTTTAGTATCTTTGAACCATTGGAAACAGCTGATTACAAGTAACAATCTAATATTCAAACGATTACACATAGTATTAGAATATAAAAAAAGAATGCTGCTTCTAAAAAAATCCCGCCATTGCGCGGGATTTTTTTAGAATAATTCTAATTGTTGTCCAGGCGTATTCACATCCACAGTCTTTTTCCCATAAAAAAGTGCTATATTTCCAAATTGCTTGTCCGTAATGCACATAATTCCGACACTTCCATAGTCCGGTAAGAAAGATTTAACTCTTTTTATATGTACCTCCGCATTCTCACAACTCGCACAATGACGAACATATATAGAGAACTGGAACATCGTAAATCCATCCTTTTGCAGATTTTTTCTAAATTCCGCATACGCCTTTTTATCCTTCTTGGTTTCGGTAGGCAAATCAAACAACACTAATACCCACATAATGCGATATTCACTAAACCGGTCCATCACATCTCTGGATAGGATATTTTACGCAACTCACCACTGAAACATTTATACAGAGAAGCCGTAGTCTGCCCAACAGCTACCATCAACGGACTACGTTTTCCCGAAATAACAGTCTCTAATGTAGGAATTGTCAGTAACCTCGCTTTCAATTCTCTCGTCAATTCAACACAATTCGGTTCTGCTTCCTTGAATATATCATATACCAACCTATCCACATAAGGGCGATAAGGTTCCATTATATCATCTGCCAGACAATAAGCATTATAACGATTATGATGATGTATTCCCAAAGTAGGTAGAAGCCCACTTGTCACCAAAGCACGAGCAACAACTGCCCTCAAAATAGCATACCCATAATTTAACAAATTATTAGGAGGAATACCTTCTCTATCCCTTGTAAAACCTTCTATTTTAAACAAATTCTTCCAATAATAAGCAGCTGCACGAGCCTCCAAATTATCAGAATCTCCACTCTTTACATCTGCAGCCCACACCTTCATACACTTTATTTCTTCTCCAGCACATTCATGCAATACTACCGTCTGATTCTCTATTTTGGCTTTTATTGTTTGCTGCCAAAGTTGTTTCATCAATGGTAGAGACGCACCAAGTTGATGACGAAACCTTTCATTTTGTGTAGTATTCCCATACAAAGGAAGCATTAAACCAACCGGCATACTTTTAGAATCGCAGGTTATGACTGCACAATTATTCTCAAGCAATGCTTCCAATACTCCCGAAGTAATGGTTATCTGCTTATTGTCCAACACCACTACTCCAATATCTTCTATTGGCTTAGTCACTTCGGACATTCTTTTGAACCCTTCGGGTAAAGCACTGTTCTTCACCACCTCCGGCAATTTAATCACCAACTGGGCATTTTTTAAAGACAAATAGACCGGATTCCCAAAATAAAGTGTTTTCTTAATCATAGCATATAGACTTTACAAGTTATTCATTCATCATTTTCAAGAAAAGGAAGCTCTAAAGTATCATTCTGTTTATCAGAATCCAACAGAAAATTTTCAGGAGAAACAACACTTCTACCCAACTCTTTTTCAGCTTGTTCACGTGCTACTCCGGCTACATTTCCTCCACGTTGTGCTACTTGCTTACTTTTAGTAAATGTATCTGGTTTTTCTTTCTGAGAAATTTCCGTTGTGACACGTTCTCCAAGCATTGTAAATATCAACTCCAAATCAGACATGTGGTCACGAAGATTCTGATTTTTCTTCGTCAGCCCCTTATATATTTTATAATCCGAAGGAGTCAATCCAAACGTTGCTCTAGATATTTCTGCCGTAAGAATGGCATAATCACTTTTTTCCGTGATTCCCCTTTCTTTCCATTCATCCGTCAAATTCTGACGAATGGCGATTCCTCTCAAACGTTTGTCAATCCAATCTTTTGGATAACCTTTTTGCTCATATAGTTCTTTCATGCGCTCTTGAGCCAATTCCGGATTTTCTATTTCCTGTACACGCTCATAACCTACTTGTGCTAACCAAAGCTTGAAAGGTTCAGCTTTAGGAGAAGGAATAGATTGAATGATACGGAATAAAGCCTGCACATTTGCCGCCAACGTTTTTCGTTTTTTTCCTGTATCTGTCACCATTTCTACCTGGGGACAAGTTGTCCCCAGGTAAGTAGCCAGTTCTTCATCCCGTTTTCGCATCTTCTTCAGATAATCCGTAGGATTCACACTATCAGTCAATACACCAACTACATCTACAACAGAGAAATACCATTGCTGTTCTTCCTCGTTCCATACGGAACGGATCTTTTTCTCTTGAAACAACTTTATATTATTCATTTACTCTATACTTAACTTCTATAATACGGCCTAACCTATCAACTTTTACTGGAATACAAATATTCTTTATCATTTCACCATCCCATGATTTTTCTGCTTTATTATTAGAACCTAATTCTTTAGTGGAAATAATAGCATTTGATATACTTTGAGGTATAAAAAAGCATTGATTACCAGAAGATGAAACCATCTTATAAATCCTCCCCCTATCTATCGGTTCATTTATCCTACCAAAATCCCGCTCTTCTTCGGTTGGCAGATATACCAAATCATTAGGAGACAGCCAAAACAATAATTTATCTCCCTTTTCATTTCTGTCCGGTACAGGAACAAGCCCTTGTTTCTCACGCTCTATAACCCAATTTAAAGGAATAGTCTCATACGTTCTGTTTCCATCTTCTGTTATGTAAATAGCAAAGAACAAGTTAGTACCTTTAGCAGCTTCCACCCATTTGGCACCTTTATTGCCAAGTACACCGACTTTAAATTTATTTCCACGCGGTTCATACACCCTCACCTTATATATAGGCTGATGTCCTTTACCATCATTCAGTTGTAAAAGATTACGGTTCATTTCTTCTATACCTTCTGCAGAAAAAGCCAACTCCGCCTTTCCTTCTTTTGATTTCAGATGATTCAGGAGTATTTTCTGTATGCCAGTATCCGTCACCGATGCTATCTTCTTCTCATTGAAAGTTGAGTCCAATGATTTACGTACTGCAACTAAAGGTTCAGTAGTATTTTCCGTAAAATAATAAACAGCGACTTTGGCTATATCCAGCTCTTTCCACAAGAAAGCATTCTCTTTGAAATATTTTTCAATTTTCTTCTTATCATACTTATATGATAACAATTCAAGAACCTTATTTTTTACTCTTTTGTTAACAATCATAGAAGGAGTATCCAAAGCGACAGATAGGCGTACCACCTTTACCTTTCTTAAATTTACCGCTCCAAAAACCGTATCTTTGTGCATCGGTTTACGGATAGCCCAACTATCACCGATTTTCTGTTTCTCATAAACACGAGTCCCATTTGCATCAAAATGTTGATAGATATTGGTTGTTTTATTTATTATACGCAAATTCTGTTTCAAGCTAACTATTATCCCACTCAACGCTTCCCTTGCATCTTGCGTAAAAGTAGTCCATGGTTTCTTTATAATCCATCTATAATTACCATTACCATCCCCCCTACTCTTATCACACAACAGTCTCTGCAAATCATAACGGGAAATTTTCGCATTCCGGCTTGCAGACTCATTATTCAGATAGTTTACATGATTCCGTGTAGCACAAGCTATTACTATTGCATCCATAGCATGATGCCGATGGTCTATACGCTTCTTACTGAATCCTTTCTGATATTCAAGGGGCACTGCTGTTTGAAAAACTTTTTTTCCGTCTTTATTCTCCCAATGTCCAAAACACTGGGTTTCGGTCAAAGCATTTAAACGTTCAAAACGAGGACTTACAATACTATTCCAGACGTCATTCATGCCCCAATCCTTTTTCAGCCTGTCCGTCACGCTTCCTGTACAAACTAATATGTTTTTTGAAACAGCCTCCGGTTCATATTCACCGCTATCATTCTTTTCACGAACGATATTCGACAAAAGTCCTTTGACAACCTTACTGATATACCGGCTATCGTTTAATTGGCGTTCAATAAATTGCTCGGGAATATCATCCATCAACAATTTCTTCATTTTTATGCCCGATTTTGCATATTGTTCTTTTACAAAACGTTCGTAACTATCCACAGAAAAGATTTCTACTGTCTTTCCAAAACCCACTTCCACTTTCTGTCCATGATGATTCTTGATAAACTCATATCCCAGTTGATTATCTTTCAACTTGTTCACAGCAGATTCACATATCACTTTGTTAGAGAATGAATCATCAAAATAGCGGGATTGAGGTATAACATGTTCTATCTCATACGCAGCAGTAAATAATTTAGCCAAAGGTATCAGCTCACCGGTATAAGGTGAACGATATTTCTGTTCCAGCCATAATTTATAACGCAAGAATTCTGATTTCGTCGGTAATTTACTGGTATTGAATTTTTTCAATATCACATCTATATCTTCCGGAATCTGTTCTTCCCCCTTTAAAACTGCATCCTCATAAATCCGCAATATTTCTTGTTGACTTGGTGAATAGGGACGGACATTCTCTACCCCATATTCCGGATTCACAAATTCAGCAAGCAATGCCTTTATACGTAAATTGGCATTTTCATTCTCCAGAATCTGAGTAGTCATTCTTTTTCGCTTGTCCGCAGGATTTTTCATCTCGCGCCCTAACTCAATACGGATTTCATCAATTTTCCCAACCTGTTTCCAAATATCCCTGACAACTCTCAATGTCTCGGTTATCACTTGTTCTACGATAGGATTTCGTAGTGAATGTTGCTTAAAAGCAGCCAGATAAGCATCAATATCAGCAGGGGTTTCCCATTTGGTTATTTCTTTATCTTCGGAATGACGATTATACACTACATAACAAGCCAACCACAACGGAAGCCTCTTAAAACAAGATATATCCGACAAGTTCATCGCCTTTTCTCTAACCTTGGCACCTATACTCTCATCACACTCACCTGCTATTATCCTTTCTATTCTTTCCTTGGTTGTACCATCAATCAACGACATATCCCAATACTTTCCGCACCTCATCAAAGGCAACAACTTCTTTATCGCCTTGGCAGAATAAGCGCCATATTCAGACTTGAAAGGAGGAAACTTCTTGAACACTTCCACAAAGGATTCATTCAATCCGTTCTTAACCGCAAAAGTCGCCAATGCTTTCTCTATTTCCTGCTTGTCACTTACAGAATATAAGATATGCCACAAGGCTGTTTCTTTTTCATCAGATAAAAAGTCAATACCAATACCGGCCTTTTCCAAACGGGAAAGAATCGCATGTCTCGTCTCATTACATGGGTAGAACTTATCCTCGACATAATTCCAACGATAATTATTTATTTCCTTTTTCAGTCCAAACGCAGGATATCTCAGAAAAGCTTTCTGATCTATTTCCTTTCGAGAGTTCAGCCAATCAAATAGAGCCACATAATCATCTTCTGTTTTCAAAAACTCCGTTGTCACATCCACATCCAAATGTAAAGTTCCATTTACTTCCCTTTCCTTTTGATATACCCGAATATTGGAAAGGAAATACCATAAACGGAATTCCTGAAAAAGAGGATGTGACTTGGCTATACACTTTAACGGAGCTGTTTTGATTTCACCTGTTTTGCGGTTTACATATTCATTTTCCTCATAAGGGCAATTAGCTATCAATGACTTTTTGGTTTTCAACGGCCTTTGATAAAACAAGACATCATCTATTAACAAATAGATAAAGTCCCGGTTAGCTATATTTCTCCGTTGCACTTCATTACCCGGATACAACGCTTCAATACACCTCATGTATAAATCTCTATCCTGCAATTCTGCATGAAAAGCACATTGCTTCTGCAAAATAAAGTTCAGTTCCTCCTTGTAAAACTTTCGTTCTACTGTTTTCACCAATTTTCCTATTATCTTTTGTTGTGGCTCCTGCAACAAAGCATCATATATATAACTCCCAATCGTTTTATGAGTACCGGTAATGTCCGCTTCGGTCCTTTTCTTTATTAACATCCAATCATCCTCTTTAGGCGCTCTGAAAGAACGCTTCACCTCACCATACTTATCAAGCTTTGGAGTACCGTCCGGATTTAAGTCAGTAGTGACAATAAACTCTTTTACCCGTCCTTCCCAGTCCAATGGGACATTACTGCTTCTACGATATACCCATCCATTCTCCAGATGTACATTATACCATATATCCCGGCCTTTCTTTTCATCAGTCGCTTCCACCGACAAGACTTTCAATGCATAAAATTCAACAGATTTTCCTGCATTGTCTTCCTCCTCTTCTCCTCTAAGCTGATAATAACCACGTTTCTGATTAAAGTTCAAAAGAATCCATGCCAGTTCTTCTTTACTTATCATTTCTGTCAAAGCTTTCTTACGGAGATAATAAACTGTCCAGTCATAAGGGATTTTTTTACCATCAAAAACCAATGAAGGTTGGTGTTTTGCAAAATCCGCCAACATTTCATTAAACGCTGTCTGAAATAAAAAAGAGTATTTTCCCCATCTATCCTTTACCCATGGCAATTTCGGTTCGCTGCCTGACAAGAATTTACCCGTATGCTTTTCAAAATCTATTCCTTTTAAATAGTGTTCCGGCAGGAAGCCAAGAATCTTCAAAACTTTATGCAACCGTTCACGGCGTAGTAATTGTCGCTCTCTCAATCGACGCACCCCTCTAAAACGGGTTCTTTCAGCTGTCTGTGATATAGAATTCCCTTTGTCAAAGTCTCCCAAGATAGCAGCATCCATCGGAATTATTCTACTGCCAGCCATTTCTATCCAAATTCTCTCGGTCTGTTCTTTAATTACAGAGTTTATTACAGCCCATCCTATACTATTGGTTCCCAAATCCAATCCAAGTATCGTTCTCATAGTATTATATTTTGAATATTTTCTTCAAAGGTATTTTTTTTTCAATATAAGCATTGTATTTCCATATTTATTTTATACATTTGTCATACTAAAATGAAGCAAGTCACAATAAGGATTATTCCGTTGTGAAAACATTAGGTTCCCTCGTCCTTAACGGGGGATTTTTTATTTCCAAAAACTAATTATCATTCCCAATATCCCTCTTTTGCCGAAAACTAAAACTTTCCTCCCCAAACACTACTCTTCGTATCACAATATTTTATACCTTTGTTCACTAAGAAATAATCGTCCCATACCCATTTCTGTTTCGTCCGACAGCTGTCGGACGATAATTAAACAACTGTTGGACGATAATGCAACAGTTGTCGGACGATTAGTTTTTAGGAAGAAGAAAATTAATCCGCTTAGCGACAAAAATAATTCCCCGAAGCGACGAGAACTGTTTATCGCTATAAACAAAAATAAATATCTTATGAGCGCGTATTACGACCTTTACGAAACGCCTTCGCCCGACGGGAAAGAAGACAAGAAATCACTCCATGCACGTATCTGCCCGAAAAGGACTTATACCCAAAAGGAGTTTGTGGAACATATCGCAACTTTCCAACATCTGCCCAAGAATGTGATAGGGGCAGCATTGGATGCCTGCATTGACGAGTTGTGCGACCTCCTTGCCAACGGAAACATCGTGGAACTGGGAGAACTCGGCTTCTTCAGCACTTCACTGAAATGCTTGCGCGAGACCGACGATGAGAAAAAGAAAATCCGTTCCGAATCCGTCCAATTCCAAAACGTACACCTGCGCATCAGCAGCACGTTCCGCAACAACATCAAGAAGAAAATGACGTTGGAACGTGTACACTCCACTACCAAGAAATCGAAAAAAGTAGTAGAGACCACCGAAGCAACAAGAAAAGCCGAACTGGAACTGTTCCTCAAGCAGAATGTATGCATCAACAAGAACGAATACATCCAATTGAGCGGACTAACCAGACATGCCGCCATAGACGAGCTGAACAAATTCATCCGGCAAGGGTTCCTGCGCCGCCGCGGAATGGGAAGGTCAACGGTCTATGTGCGGCAAGAAAAAGACACAGCAAACGAAATTTAGGGGGGGCGAACACAGAGACACAAAGACATAGAAATTAATGCTTTATCTCTTTGAAAAGAATCTCTGTGCCTTTGTATTTTCTTGTTCATCCCCCCAAATAATAAAACAACAAACAATGGAAAAATCAACAGAACCCCAACCCTGCACGCAGTGGTTCGTCTTCTTCAAAGACCAACTGCTGCTGAAAAAAGGATATACAGACAAAGGAGAAATAAAATACAGCGTACCCGTCAGTATAGAGCCTCCTCTGACACCGGAAGCCGG
>OKVA01000519.1_pt1 | contig 13242 bp, 10 predicted proteins | sample 1606741 | NCBI WGS metagenome assembly OKVA01 (sample SAMEA3882528, study PRJEB24775) | human gut metagenome | biome: human-associated habitat; feature: intestine environment; material: feces | place: Netherlands | collected 2009/2010 | reverse complement strand
GTGGGTTCTACATATACAGAGAATATTTCATACCTCTTTTTAGTAGTACTAGTAGTTAAATCTACATACTTATGATTATCATAATAATCTTTATCATAAAACTCTTCTAATATCTTAAATGGCATATCAATTTTAGAAGAATTATGACCATAAATTAATAATTTTTTACTACTATCTATATCTACTCTATAATCTAAGTAAATACTACCCATATAGTTGCTATTACCATATGCATCATGATTTAAATAGTAGTCATTATCATTTTCCTGTAATACAGGTACTATATAATCAGTATTTTCTATTTCTAAAATACCTTTTATATCATTATTATTATATTCTTCTCTAACTTTAGTAATAACATCACTATAGTTAATAGGATTTGTTATGTTATCATTACTTTCTATATCAATATTAAGTTGATAATCCTTCTTTTTACTAGTAGGTAATTCTACCAACATCAAAGCAATACTTAATATTAAAATATTACTTGTAATATAAATTATTACTCTTTTTTTATTTTTCATAATACCCCCATTAGATGGTTTACTATTACATCAGATTTTATCTTTTTGTCAATAATTACAATGAAAAAAGAAGTATTAACAAGAATTCCCTTATTAAAAACTTCTTACTTCATCTATATTATGTACTAATATTATATATTTTAAACATTATTTTAATAATAATTTATTAATAACTTTATCAAATATTTCATTAAATTTATTTACTTCTTCTATAGTATTCTTACAAGATAAACTTATTCTAATGCTATGAGTAGCTATATTATTATCTGGATATAAACTATATACACTACTAGATAAATCACTAGTAGAACAAGCACTTTTAGTAGATATATAAATATTTTCTTCTTCCATAGCATGAATAAATGTCTCTGGTTTTATATTTAATATACTAAAATTAATTATATAAGGTATACTATTAGAAGTACTATTAATATGAATATTATCATATTTTTTTAAATTATTAAGTATTTTATTATTTAATTCTTCTACATATTTATAATTATCTTCAACCTTAGGAATTATTAATTCTAAAGCTTTCATTAAGCTACATATTAAAGGTAATGCTGGTGTTCCACTTCTGTAAACTGTAGTACTCTTTCCTCCATGAATTAAATTATCAATAACAATATTATCTTTCTTTATAAGTAAGCCTATTCCTTTCATACCAAATATCTTATGACCAGACATACTCATAAAATCCATATCATTAAAATCTACTTTTATTTTACCTATAGCCTGAGTTGCATCAACATGGAAATAACATTTAGAATAATTATTTATAATTTTTTTTATTTCTTTTATATTTTGTTTAATACCTAGTTCACTATCTACATAAGAAATAGCTACTAATATGGTTTTATCATTTATTAATTCTTTTAGATTATCTAAATCTATTAATCCATCTTTATTTATTTTAACATAATCAATTATAAAGCCTTTACTTTCTAAGTATTTAACTGTTTCTATAGTACTAGAATGTTCTAAATGTGTAGTAATTATATGATTACCACGATTCTTATATCTAGAAGCAACTCCTTTTAAAACAGTATTATTAGATTCTGATGCTCCCGATGTATAGATAATCTCATTAGGTTTAACATTTAATAATCTAGCAATTTTCTCAGTAGCATATTCTTCTAACTCCTTAGATTTAACTCCAAGACTATGAATAGAATTAGAGTTTCCTGGATATTCAGTACATACTTTATTAAAAGTTTCTAATACTTTAGGATCAACAAATGTAGTAGCACTATTATCAAAATAAATCATAATATTCCTTCTTTCTCTTAGTATTTTATCACAGATATTATTTTTTTTAAAGTAAATTTATTTACTTATTTAAAATATTAGTTTATGATATTTACAGGTGATTTTTATGAATGAAAAGAATCTAATTACTTATTATAATAAATTTAATGAAGATAAAAGATTAACTAGAAGACATGGTATTATTGAATATAGGACCGCTACTAAATATATTCATGAATATTTAAATACTATGGATAATCCTAAAATAATTGATATAGGAGCAGGTACTGGTGCCTACTCTATTCCTCTTGCTAATGAAGGTTATGATGTAACAGCAGTAGAATTAATAAAACATAATTTAATGACATTAAGGAAAAATAGTGATAAAGTAAAAACTTATTTAGGTAATGCTATAGACTTACATAAATTTAAAGATAATACTTTTGATATTGTTTTACTATTTGGCCCTATGTATCATTTGATTAGTAATGAAGATAAAATAAAAGCTCTTAGTGAAGCTAAAAGAATTGTTAAAGAAAATGGCTTGATTTTTATTAGTTATTATATGAATGAATATGCTATTATTACTCATGGTTTTATGGAAAATACTATTAAAGAAGATATTAAAAATAATCTTATTGATTATAATTTTCATATTACTCCTAATGAAGATGATTTATATAGTATGGTTAGATTAGAGGATATTAATTATTATAAAGATATTTTAAATTTAAAAAGAGTTAAAATACTATCGCAAGATGGTCCTACTGACTACTTAAGAAAAATTATTAATAAAATGGATGAGGAAACTTTTGAAATATATTATAAATATCATTTATCTATATGTGAAAGAGAAGAACTACTAGGAGCATCTTCTCATGTACTAGATATACTTAAAAAATAAATAAATTTTAACATAATTGTAAAATATGTTAAAAAAATGAATAAAAAATGAGTAGAAAAACTAGGTTTCTACCCCTTTTTTATTACTTTATTACATAATGGAATTAGTATTCCTCCTAAACTATTACCTAGTATCATTACTAATGTATTTAAACTCCAAGTAGATGATACTGAGAAGTAATACATATTTGCTATACAGTGTTCAAATCCACATAATATAAATACTATTACTCCTAGAAATACTGCTAGATACTTACCAATATCTTTTACTTCTTTATATGTATTTACTGCTAGATACATAAGTATTCCACAAAAGAACGATAATATTAATATACTAATTAAAGTATCATTTAATTTTATATCTGCTAATGTCTTAGCCTTTTCACTAATCATAGTATATATTCTAGTATATTTTAAAATGAATCCAACAAAAAAGGTTCCAATAAGATTACCTATCAAAGTTATTATTAATTCTCTAATATATTTTTTATTAAAATTATTAATTAAGTAACCTATCTTACCAGTATACAAATTAAAACTATATACTACTATTATAAATAATCCTATAGCAAATAATATAGAACCAACAATTTTATTATCTAATGATAAATAAATTGTTCCACCTATTCCTATCATAATACCTGCTAAAATACTCTTTATTAAAATTTCTATATTGTACTTCATATATAATCACTACTTTCTATTTTTAATTTCCGCTTCATATAATTTACGATATTCATCACAATTTTTAAGTAAATAACTATGACTACCTTCATTAATTATCTTACCATTATCTAAAAACAATATTCTATCAGCATTGATAATAGTAGATAACCTATGAGCAATAATAAGTATTGTATATTCATTTTTCATATTGTTAATAGCGGTCTGAATTTTTTCTTGTGTCTCATTATCTAATGCACTAGTAGCCTCATCAAACAAAATAATCTCAGTTTTCTGAACTAATGCCCTAGCAATAGCAAGTCTTTGTTTCTGCCCACCAGATAAATTAACACCACCTTCACCTATTACAGTATCATATTTATCGGGTAATGAATTAATAAATTCATCCAAACAAGCAAGTTTGCAAGCCTCTTTCATTTCTTTATTAGTTAAATTACTTTTTACTAATTTTAAATTATCTCTAATACTCATATTAAATATATATGGATTCTGACTTATAATTGTAATATTACCTCTAATAGAATCTTTATCTAATTTTTTTATATCAACACCATCAATCGTAATACTACCTGAATCTATATCATACATTTTGCAAAGCAAATTAAATATAGTAGTTTTACCTGCTCCAGATTTACCCACAAAAGCAACCGTCTCATTAGCATTAATTTTAAAACTCAACTTATTCAAAACTTTCTTTGTAGAATAAGCAAAAATAACATCTTTAAATTCAAAATTTCCATTAACTTTATCTAAATGTACATTACCAAACTTTTCTTTTTTAAACTCATCACCATTAGTAATAGCAAACACTCTTTCAGCAGATAAATTAAAATCTTTTATTTGTTCCAAAAAATTACCTACAAAATATGCTGACGATGATATCTTACCAGAATAATTATATAGTACAAGTGCTATTGAAGGTATTAATATCTTATCTTTTAATAATAACACCAATAAAACAATTAAAATAAAATTTCCTAATGAACTAATATCCCACATCAAAACTCTATATTTTTGGTTTCTTTTTTGTAAACTAAACATCTTCTCATTACAATCATCAATTCTAGTAGACAATTCATTAGTAAAGTCTTTTTCACTATTAAGCATCTTAATATCTCTAGCTCCACGTACTAACTCTCCAATAAAACCAGAAACCTTTTCTTTGGACTTTCTAAATTCTTTATCATCTTGTTTTCTCATTTTAGTTCTAATATCCTCTAGCACATATAATATAACTGCAAAGAAAAGAACATAAATAAAAACCAGCTTATTAACTACAAAAATTGCTACCAAAATACCTATATATTCAATAAAACTAGAAACATTACCTATTAAATTATTAAAAATATCTGCAAGTTTAGATGTATCCCCAGTCATTCTTTGTATAAATACACCATTACTATTTTTATCTAAAGAATCATTTCCTATTTTTAATACACATTTCCCCAAATGAACTTCCAATCTTGACATAATATTTCTATATAATCTTGCCGAAATTCTATTCATTACATAACGATTAGTATTATTTATTAAATCAACTATTAACATAACAATAGCTACTCCTAATATTCTCATATATTCATTAGAAGTAAGTTCAATAAGTATTTTTGCACTAAGTATAGGTAAAACTATACTTATACCTATTTGAAGTATATGTTCAAAAATAAGTATTATCAAACTCTTTTTATCACTCTTAATATATTTCCATACTCCCTTTAAATTACTAAAAAACTCTCTCATCCTATCACCAACTACAATAGTAGTATAACAACAAAAAAAGAAAAAAGCAAGAACTACTTGCTTACTGGAAGTACTGATATACTTCTTGCTATATTTAATAGTTCTTGCTTAGATAATTTATCACTAACTACATAATATTCAATATTATTATCAATCCAATTAACAGAATTTTCATTTACTATTGCTACAGTAGATGCCATTAATTCTAAGTCACCATAAGTAGGTACTATTAAATGCTCTTTTTCTTTAGCAATAGTCTCTTCTATTAGCATAAACGGATTATCACCATCAAATGTTAATATTAATCTTTCGCCACTTTCTTTAGTTACCTTCTCTTTATTAGATAAATGTGTATTAGAAGGAAGATACATAGGATAAATAACATCTTCTATACTACTAGTTTCTTCTGTTTTAGTACTATCTTTTTGTTCTTTATTATCATTAGTATTAGTATTTTTATTTTCAGTAGTAGTATTATCTTCACTAGGAGTATTATCTTCTTTAACATCAATAATTTCTTTTAAATCAAAATAACTATTTTTAAACTTACTATTTAAGTCTATCTTTTTATAATTCATTGATATTTGTTTATTACCATCTTTATCAATTACAGTTACTGATTTAATATTACTATTCTTATCAAGTAATATCTCTTGTTTTACTAGTTTAGGATTATTAGGATAATTAGCGGCCACTGTTAACTTATAACCATCTTTAACCTCTTTAAAGACTCTATTATCATCACTAGTTATATCTTCAAGAAGTGGAGATAATAAATATACTTGAGAATTGTTATATGGCCAATCACTTTGGAATTTAAAACTCTTATTTATTCTAGGAGTAACTACATATACTCCTTCTGAATTACGAAGAATTATTTGTTCATGATTATTAACATTATTAACTAATCTTACTTTATAATTATCTTTTCTAGCATATGATACTTCAACATCATATGTATAGATATCTTCATTATTAACTATTTCTAATGTACCTTCTATATAATAAGAATTAGCATTATTAATCTTTTTAGTTAAATCTTTAATAATATCCGACTCAGTAGCTTTACCACATCCTCCTAAAAGAAATAATCCTCCTACTAAAAGAAACAATAATTTTTTTTTCATTTTTCACCTCTTTTTGCTTTCTGATAAATTATATTAGTTTAAATTTCTTATATGATGAATAATTATTCTTTTTTGGTACAAAATAAAAATAAAAAGGAGGAAGAAAATGAATACATTATATAAAATAGCTCTAACTATAGGTATTATAGGATGTCTTAATTGGGGTTTAGTAGGTTTATTTAATTTCAATTTAGTTGAATATTTATTTGGTGATGGTAGTTTACTTACTAAAATAGTTTATGTATTAGTATTTATATCTGGTCTTATAGAGATTGGTATCTATACTAAAGATTTAGACTAATTGATTATGAATATAATTCATAGTCTTTTTTTATACAATAAATTTCATTTTCGAAACTACAGGTTCGAAAATACCTCGGAAGACTACAGGCTGAAGAGGAAATAAAATAACTGATAATTTTAACTTATTAATCTATTTATATAGATTTTTTTAAATTTTTATAGTATAATTAAATAGGTGATATTTGTGAATTACAGAACTAATTTCAATAGTAGTTTTGCCAATCGTGGTATGGCTCTTGAAAATGACATCAATGAAACCAATAAATATTATCGAGAATATGATATAGCTTTAGTATATAAGAAGCCTACTCCTATTAGGATAACTAAAACTAATTATCAAAATATGCGAATTACTGATGGTTTCTTTGAATGTCCATCTACGCTAGACTATAATGGAGTATATAAAGGTTATTATATAGAATTTGATGCCAAAGAAACAAGAAGTAAAACAAGTTTTACTATCAATAATATTCATAATCATCAAATAGAATATATAAAGAAAGTAATAAAACATGGTGGTATAGTTTTTTTAATAGTAAGATTCACACTATTAGATAAAAATTATATATTAAAAGGAAAAGACTTAATTCAATTTATAGATAGTAATGATAGAAAGTCTATTCCACTATCCTACTTTGAAGAAAATTGTTATAAAATAGATATAAAATATGCACCTAGATTAGATTATATTAAATATGTAGATAGGATGATTACAGAACTATGAATATAATTATTGCATTATTATTTATAATTATAACAATTTTAAGTATTATTGTATTTAAAGTAAAAGGATTGTTTACTCTATTAATTAGTATTCCACTAGTTATTATGTACTATAAAGCTAGCGATATAATTAAATTATTAAAAAAGAAAGAAAGGGAAAAAAATGATAATGTAAATTTATCAGAAAGAAAGGAAGTTGAATTTGTGAGCTCTAGGGATAGAAAAAAAGGGGTTAAGGTTGAAAAGAAAGAAAAGAAAACTAAAAGTAATAATAATGAAAGTAAAAGCAAAAGTAAAAAGAAAATTAAGGTAAATATCAAGCCTACTCGTAGTAGAGATAATAGAGAAAAGAAAAAAAGTATTGGTGATAAAAAAGGTATTGGCAAAAAAGCACTTACTATTATATTAGGACTTGCTATATTTGGTGTCTTTGCTGCGATGGCTTTTATGATTTATATTGTTATAAGTACTGGTAATTTTGATCCAGAAGCATTAAAAAATCAAGATCAAACAGTAGTTTATGATAAAGATGGTAATATATTTGCTACTTTAGGTGCAGAAAAAAGAGAATCTGTAGAATATGATGAATTACCTCAAGTATTAATTGATGCTTTAATTGCTACTGAGGACTCTAGATTCTATGAACATAATGGTGTTGATATGGCTAGATTCTTAAAAGCAACTGCTCTTAATTTAATGGGTAAAGATGATGCTGGTGGTGCTTCTACTTTAACAATGCAAACGGTTAAAAATAATTTAACAAAGAAAGATAGTAAAGAAAATAATAAAATTAAAAAAATAATTAGAAAATTTCAAGATGTTTATTTATCCGTATTCTTTATGGAAAAGAAATATAGTAAAAATGAAATATTAGAAATGTATGTTAATGATAGCTGTTTAGGTGGAAGAATATATGGTGTTGGAGAAGCAAGTAAATATTACTTTGGTAAAACTGTTTCTGAACTTAGTTTACCAGAAGCTTCACTACTTGCTGGTATGTATCAAGCTCCTAATAAATATGATCCATATAAACATCCAGAAGCTGCTGAAAAAAGAAGAAATACTGTTCTTACTCTTATGGTAAGACATGGTTATATTACTGAGGAAGAAAAAAATATGGCTACTGATGTTAGTATTGAAAGTATGCTAGCAGGTGGCTCTGGTCTTGGAGAATATGAAGGTTACTTAGATACAGTTATTCAAGAAGTAAAAGATAAAACTGGTGATGACCCTTCATTAGTATCAATGAAAATATATACTGCTCTAGATAGAAGTATTCAAGATGGTATTAATAAAGTACTTAGTGGTGAGGATCATACTTGGGCTGATGATTCCGTACAAGCAGGTATTGCTATTACTAATGTTAATGATGGTACAATCGTTGCTATTGGTGCTGGTAGAAATAGAACTGCTGGTGACTGGAACTATGCTACTCAAGCTTTAAGACAACCAGGAAGTACTGCTAAACCAATATTTGATTATGGTCCTGGTTTTGAATATAATGATTTTTCTACTTATACTTTATTTAATGATGAACCTTGGACTTATACTAATGGACCAGAAATAGGAAACTGGGATGGTTCTTATCAAGGATTAATTACATTAAGACAAGCTCTTAGTGTATCGAGAAATATTCCGGCGTTAAAAGCTTTTCAACAAGTAGATAAGAAGAACATTGTTACATTTGTTAATGGCTTAGGAATTGATGTTGCATATAGTACTAAATCGGAAAACTATAAGAAAAATGAAAATAATGGTTCAGATAATTTAATTAATGAAGCATATTCTATTGGTGGTATGTCATATGGTGTAACACCTCTTGATATGGCTGAAGCTTATGCATCTTTTGCAAATGGTGGATATCATATTGAGACACATGCTGTTACTAAAATAGAATATCGTTCTTCTGGTAAAACAGTTGATTTTAGTGTTGATAAAGAAAAAGTAATGGCAGACTCTACTTCTTACTTAATGAATAATGTTTTACAATATGCTGTTGAGCACGGATTTAATGGTGGTGCTAGAGTATATGGTTCTACTGTTGCTGCTAAAACTGGTACCTCTAACCTATCAGATGATGTATGTAGAGCAAAGGGAATTCCTATAGGATCAGTAAATGACTTATGGACTGTAGCTTATACTCCTGAATATTCAGTTGCTTTATGGTATGGTTATGAAAAAGTTGATAAAAATCACTACTTAGGTGGTGCTAGTGCTCCTAAAGATGCTGTTATGCGTTCTGTTATGAAATATGTACCAAAAACTACTAAGACTTGGGAAATGCCTTCTTCAGTAGTAGCGGTTACTGTTGAAAAAGAAACATGGCCTGCTAAACTACCTAGTGAATATACTCCTGATGATATGAAAATAACAGAATATTTTAAAAAAGGTACTCAACCTACTGAAATATCTGAAAGATATGCTAAATTACCTGATGTTACTAACTTAAAGAGTTCTAAAACTATTGGAGGATATAAATTAACTTGGAATTGGAAAAAACCTGATGTATTAGATGATTCTTATTTAAGTAAATACTTTAGTCAATCAGTATTTGGTAAACAATCTGGTAGTTATTTACAATCTAGAATTAATTATAATAATAATACTCTAGGTGGTATTGGTTTTGGTATATATGTTAAAAATAACTCTGGTAGTTTAGAGAGAATAGCCTTTACTACTGATAATGAATATGTGTATGTTCCTAGTGATGCTGGTACTTCTCATGTAATTGTTAAAGCTGAATATAAATCATTTAAATCTAATGCTAGTAATGGTACTGAGATATCTGTTAAAAGTGATGGTTCTATAATTAGTAGTGGACTTAACATTTCTTTAAAAGGAAAGTCTGAATTAGAGATTCCAAAAGCTGATTATAGCGATCCTGGGGTAACTGCTACTTATAATGGTAAAGACGTTACTACAAGTGCAAATATTACTTATGAAGTTAATGGTAATACTTATAATAGTAAATCTGATTTAGATACTGCGATTAATAGATTAGATACTGGAAGATATTCTATTAAATATATAGTTACTTATAGAGGTGAAACAGACAATTTAATTAGAACAATAACAATAAAATAGAGAGAATTGCTTCTCTCTATTTTCTTATATATTTATAATAATAATCTGAACTTTTCTTTAATTCCTTATTGAAATTATCCAATCCTATTTCTTCAGGAATTGTTTTTTTACTTGAAAACAAATTAGTTCCAAGTCCTAGTCTATCACCTTCAATTGATACTCCTAAGGCCGCTAATGTGGTAGGAAACATATCCATTGTTGTAAATACCCTATTCTTATTATTTACTGGTAATACTCTTGAATTAATGAAAGCATTGTATACTACTCTATCATAATTATTATCGACATTATAGAAATTTTCTTGCATTGTCGGATGATCTCCTGTTAAAACAATAGTGGTATTTTCGTAAAAATCTTGTTCTTGAATCCAAGAGATAAATTCCGCTATCATACTATCAGAACAGTAAAATGAATTAGCATAAGCTTCACTAAAGATAGTATCACAACTCTTATCTAAGTAACCATCAGTAAAATGGGTGTCTGCTGTTAACATTGTAAAATTAAATGGTTTACTATCTTTAGATATTTTTGTTAAATATTCTTTAGCATAAGTAAATAACTTACTATCTTCATAGCCCCACCACTCATGATAATTACTATCTATTTTTCCTTCTTCTACTGCTGTATAATAATCACTTATTATATAACTATGATTACTAAAGTATGATCTTCTGCCACCAAAGTTAGCATCAGAGCCCATTAATAAATAATTATTATATCCTTCTATAGATAAAATATCACCTATCGTAGTAATATTATTAAAACTTGTGCTATTGCTACTACTAATATCGTTTATTTTCACTTTAAGAGGAATACCAGCTGTTTGGGCTATCATGGCTGCTACTGTCCAACTAGTACCATATGATTCTCTAGCTCCTCCAAGTAAATTGGTATTAGAAAAATTAATATTGTTAAGTGCTATATTCTCTAAATTTGGTGTTACTGATATATCAAATACGCCACCATTCTTTTTACTAATATTAGTCATTTCTGTCGACTCTAAAAATATATATATTAAGTTCTGCTTTTTTTCAGGAAACTTTATTTCAACTTCATCAGGTTTGATATAATAGTCTTTAAATAAATCAGTATTTCTTAAACTATTAAATGCGTAATCAAAAAATCCTACTGTTATACCTAAATATATAATAGAAGCCGCTAATAAAATTCTACTATATCTTTTTATGTTTTTTATTGGCAGAAGAACAAGTTCTTTTTTTTCTTTATTTTTCTTAATATCTATACTGACTTTACGATCAAAATTTAATGTAGGAAGTATTAGTAATATATTTAATACGGTAAATAATATAAAACCATAAAATATTATAATAGCAATAGATACTACTGAAGTACCATTCATTCCCGCTACTTTAATTAGACTATAGATATATTGATCAAAACTAGCATTATGGATATTTTGACTTAAATAAAAAGAAAAGACAATAATAGCATTAGCAATAAATATTAGTATATATTTTTTTAAATTTAATTTTTTCATTTTCATCACCTAAAAACTGTACTAAATATAGTACAGTTATAATATACATTAATATATTTAATTTGTCAAATTTTATTCTTCCATTAGATATTTGACGATGTTACCTAGTTTAATAGCATGTGATCCTTTAAACAATACAGCATCTCCTTCATGGAGTAATTCTTTTATTTTTTCGTGTGATTCACTTTCATTATTGAAATGATAATAATTTGTATAGTTATTTTCTTCTAAATATTTGTCAGTATATTTAGTATCAGTACCAATGGTTACTATAACATCTAATTTATTTTCTAAAAGTAATTTACCAATATTTTCATGTATTTCTTTATTATAATCACCAACTTCAAGAATATCTCCTACTACTGCTATTTTTCTTTTAGATGGTTCTTTTTCTAATATTTCTAATGATGATTTAATGGCATCTAATGATGAATTATATGTATCATCAATTATAGTTACACCATTCTTTGTCTTTTTGAATTCTAATCTATTTGATGTAAACTCATTAGTCTTAATTCCTTTTTGAATATTAGGAATAGATATATTACAAAGTTTTCCTACAACATATGCTACTAGGCTATTATAGATAAAGGCTGTATTATTAATTGGTGAAGTAATCTTATTATTCTCTACTACAAAGGTACTATTATTTATATCTTTAGCCATATAATCACTTTTATTATCAATACCTATAGTTATTACTTTATTTAATGACTTTATATAATCTAGATTGTTATGCATTATATCATTATCGTTATTTATAATTAGTGGTCCATTTAGTCCTTCTATTATTTCTAATTTAGCTTTCATTATGTTTTCTCTTGAACCTAAATTACCTATATGAGCAGTTCCTACGTTAGTTATTACCCCAATAGTAGGTCTTGCAATGTCAGTTAAATAAGAAAGTTCTCCAAAGTGATTCATTCCCATTTCCACTACTAAAATATCTTCATCAGTTAATTTTAATATTGTAAGAGGAAGACCAATATGGTTATTATAGTTGGCTTCTGTTTTTAATACTTTATATTCAGTACTTATAGTAGTGCAAGGGAGAAGGTTTGTCAACGGGAAAACGGGCTTTCCCCGGGGGAAAGATACAGAAAGTCCATCGCATCTTTTTCTTGCCCTTATCCTGCAAACGCGGTATAATAAAATAGAATATTTTTATAACTATGCCACGCGGCAGGCTCCACCGCCCCGCGTGTTTGGGAGGCAGTATCATGTCTGAATTTATTCCGCTTTCTGTCCCGAATTTCGGCCCCCGCGAAGCAGAGCTTGCCAGCGAGGCTATCACCTCCGGCTGGGTCTCCACCAGCGGCGGCAAAGTCACCGAGTTTGAGGAAGCGCTGGCCGCTTACGTGGGCATGCCCCGCGCCGTGGCCTGCAACGCCGGTACCAGCGCGCTGCA